>Ga0210400_10000032_pt1 | contig 258484 bp, 231 predicted proteins | sample IncBWH26MmetaG_FD_155456 | JGI IMG/M metagenome (GOLD analysis project Ga0210400, IMG submission 155456) | Forest soil microbial communities from Barre Woods Harvard Forest LTER site, Petersham, Massachusetts, United States - Inc-BW-H-26-M | ecosystem: Environmental > Terrestrial > Soil >... | reverse complement strand
GGAGGCGCTGAAACTGGCTTACGCGGATCGCGATACCTACTACGGCGATCCGAAGTTCAGCAAGATTCCCGCGGACGTGCTGCTGTCGAAAGAGTACGGGAGCGAACGGCGTAAATCGATCACCGAAAAAGCTTCCCAGGAATTTCTGCCGGGAAAGATTCGTGGCAAGACTGGAAAGCATCCGGCAGATGCCGAAGTCGCGCAAGTGGTGAAGATCGACGATATCCTGATGGCGCACGATACCACGTGCGTCGACGCGATCGATCATGACGGCATGGTGTTCAGCGCGACGCCTTCAGGTGCATGGCTCCCCAGCGTGATCGCAGGCGACACCGGAATTCCCCTGACCGAGCGCGCGCAAAGTTTCGTGCTGATTCCGGGGCATCCGAACGAGCTCGCGGGCGGGAAAAGGCCGCGCGTGACGTTGAGTCCGACGCTGGTGACCTATGGCGACGGGCGCCCGTTCCTGGCGCTCTCGACGCCGGGCGGCGACAACCAGGATCAGGCGCTGATCCAGATCATGTTCGATGCGATGGAATTCAACTTGAACGCTCAGAGTGCGGTGGAGGCGCCGCGGTTCCAGACCCGCCACCTGATTTCGAGCTTCGATAATCACGCGTGGAATCGCGGGGATTTAATTCTCGACGAACGAATTCCGCCGGTGACGGTCGCGGACCTGGCCGAGCGCGGGCATCATGTGAGCACGCAGTCGCGCTGGAACAACGGAGCGGCGCCGGTGATCATCAAAGTGCTGCCCAACGGTGTGATCGAGGCCGGCGCGGATCCGTACTACAACCGGTCGGCGCATGCCTGGTGAACCTGAATCTCTTTGATGAACAGCCTTCGTTTGACCGGACGCGACTCTCGCGGCGGCTGCAGGAGTTGGCTGGCGACCGGATCTTCATTGGCACCAGTTCCTGGAAATACGAAGGCTGGCTCGACCAGATTTATACACGCGACCGCTACGTCTCACGCGGAAAATTCTCCAAGAAGCGTTTCGAAGCCGAATGCCTGGCGGAGTACGCGGAGATTTTTCCGGTCGTGTGCGGCGACTTTTCGTTCTATCAGTTCCCTTCTCCCGAGTTCTGGCAGAAACTATTTACGTCCGCCCCGGCGTCGCTGAAATTTGCATTGAAAGTGCCCGAAGAGGTCACCTGCGAAGTGTTTCCGAAACATCCTCGCTATGGGCCGCGCGCGGGATTGGTGAACGAAGCGTTTCTCAATGCTGAGGCGCTGCGCGGGTTGTTTCTCGATCTGCTAACGCCCTATGCAGGTCGGATATCGGCGTTGATATTCGAGTTCGGGCAGAGGAGCACGCTGCCCATCGAGTTCATCGACTCCCTTGCCACGTTTCTCGATCGGCTTCCTGCGACGTTCCGCTACTCGGTGGAAGTCCGCAACCGCGAGTTTCTGGCGCCGCGCTATTTCGACACGCTGCAAGCGCACGGCGTCGCGCACGTGTTCAATTCGTGGACGCGTATGCCGCCGCTGCAGGAACAAATGGCGATCCCTGGAGTATTCACCGCGGATTTCAGCGTGGCGCGCGCGCTGCTGCGGCCGGGCCGCGCCTATGAAGACGCAGTGCGCATGTTCACGCCTTACGATCAGGTGCGCGACGAAAATGACGAAGCGCGTGAAGCATTGCGCGCTTTGATTCGTAGGATGCGCGAGGAACGCAAGGCGGCCTACATTTTCGTGAACAATCGGCTGGAAGGGAATGCGCCGGCGACCATCGAAGCCGTCACATGAAACTTCCGGTCGACGACCAGCTGCCGCAGATTTTGGAAACGCTGCGCGAATCCAAACACGTGGTGATTGAAGCCCCGCCCGGCGCTGGCAAGACCACGCGCGTGCCACCCGCGCTGCTGGAGTTCGGCGACGTCCTGGTGCTGGAGCCTCGCCGCCTTGCCGCGAGAATGGCAGCGCGCCGCGTAGCATCCGAACTGGGCGAGCGCGTCGGCGAAACCGTGGGCTACCAAGTGCGATTCGAAGACGTCACCGGTCCGCGAACGCGTCTTCGATTCCTGACCGAGGGCGTCCTGACGCGACGCTTGCTCTCCGATCCGAAGCTGCGCGGGACGTCGGTCGTGGTGCTGGACGAATTTCACGAACGGCACCTCGACACGGATCTGGCGCTGGCGCTGGTGAAGCGGCTCGACGTGCGTGTGGTGGTCATGTCCGCCACGCTAGATGCGGCTCCCATCGCGACGTTTCTTGGCGATTGCCCTATTCTGCGCTCGGAAGGCCGGCTGTTCCCGCTGTACATTGAGTACACGCCGCACTCGGCAGCGCCGCTCGAACAGCAGGTCGCGAATGTGTTAGAGCGGCTGATGAATGAAGGGCTCGATGGTGACGTGCTGGTATTTTTGCCGGGGGCCGCGGAGATCCGGCGCGCGGCGCGAGCGATCGAGCGATTCGGTCTGCTGGTGCTGCCTCTGTATGGCGATCTTTTGCCAACCGAGCAGGATCGCGCCGTCATGCCGGCCGATCGGCGCAAGGTGATTCTTTCGACCAACGTCGCGGAAAGCTCGATCACGGTGGAAGGCGTCACGGCCGTGATCGACAGCGGGTTGGCGCGGGTCGCGGTCGACTCGCCGTGGACGGGCGTGCCTTCGCTGAACGTTCAGCGCATCAGCCAGGCGTCGGCCACACAGCGCGCGGGCCGCGCAGGACGCACCGCGCCGGGTCGAGTGATCCGGTTGTACACCGCCGAAGATTTTCATCGCAGGCCGGTGGCGGATCCGCCGGAGATTCGCCGCCGCGAGCTGTCGCAAATCGTTCTGCAACTCCGAGCGATGAAGGTATCCTCGATCGAATGGCTGGAACCGCCTCCGGACGCCGCGCTTTCAGCCGCGAATGCATTGCTCGACCGGTTGTACGTCACACCGGACATGGCCGCGCTGCCGCTTCCCCCGCGGCTCGCGAAATTGGTCTCCGAGGGCGCGCGGCTGGGTGTGCCCGAAAAGGGTTGTGCTGCCGCAGCAGTGTTGAGCACGGGCGAGCGCGGGTCATCTGATCTCTTGACACTGGCGGAATCCGAATGGCAACTGCAAACCAAACGCGTGTACGATCAGCTTCGCCGCCTGGTTCCCGGGCGCGACCGCGCGGGCGACGGCGAGTTGCTCCGGTCAGTGCTCGCCGGGTTTCCCGATCGTGTCGCACGGCATCGGCGCGATGGCGAGTTACTGTTGTCGTCAGGCGGTTCGGCGAAGTTTCCAGGGTGCCGGTATGAATTCTTGATCGCAGTCGATATTGAGGAGCGCCGCGAGCATGGGATGCCGCTGGTCCGCCTGGCTGCGCCGATCGAGCCGGAGTGGCTGCTGGACGCCGCCGTCGCAAGGACCACCATCGAATGGAATCGCGCAGCGGAACGCGTCGAGCAGGTCTCGGCGTTGATGTACGACCAGCTGGTGATCGAGGAGACTCGCGCGCCTGCGCCGGATTCCGAAGAAGCCTCGGCACTGCTCGCGGAGAAGGCCCTGGAAACCGACGTCGGACGTTTTGCCGATCGCGACGAATTGGATCAGCTTCGCGCTCGCGCGGCGTTCGGCGGGATCGAGTTGGATGTTGCAGGAACTCTCCGGGCACTGTGCCGGGGACGGTCCAGTTTTGCGTCGCTCGCTGACGCCGGGCTGATCGCGGCGCTGCGCCCTCCGCGGCTCGACCAGATCGTGCCGGAACGAATCAAGCTCCCCGGTGGACGTCAAGTGAAGGTTCATTACGAACCGGGCAAGCCGCCGTGGATCGAATCGCGTCTACAGGATTTCTTCGGAATGCGGGAGACGCCGCGCATCGGAAACTCGTCCGTGGTGGTGCATCTGCTGGCGCCGAATCATCGGCCAGTGCAGGTGACCAGCGATCTGGCGGGATTTTGGGAGCGGCTCTATCCGCAAGTACGGCGGGAATTGTCGCGGCGGTACCCGAAACACAAGTGGCCGGAAAAACCGTAATGGCCGTTAATGAACGTGAATGAACACGAATCACTCCACCACGCAGGTCCATGCACCCTTGTCGTCGCGAAATCCTGAGAGGATGTGGCGCCGCGCCACGCGCACGAACTCGGGGTGCAGTTCTTCGATGACCGATTCGTTGATGTTGGCCACCACCACGTCGAACGCGTTCGAGCGCACCGCGTCCACGCTGCCGACAAAAAACGGCACAAACTTCGCGGCTTCCGCGTCGATATCGCAGGAGATCACACGGCCGGCGCCCAGCAGTTGCGCGGCGATCGACAGAATTCCGGAGCCGCTGCCCACGTCGAGCACCGAATCGCCGGGCTCCACGATCCGCTCCATCGCTTCGAGACACAATCGCGTGCAGGGATGCTGGCCGGTCCCGCACTGCATGCCTGGATTCAGTTCCAAACGAAAACGCCCGGGAGGCGTGGGATCGTCGCGCCAGGGGGCCACCACGAAAAATTTCTCGCCCACCAGCAACGGCGGCCAGGCATCGTAGGTATGCTGGACCCAGTCAGTCTCGGGACATACGATGGGTTCGCCGAAACGCTGCGCGGTTTCGCGATCGTCGAAGAAAGCTTCATACCAGCCGTCGTGCTCGATGATGCCAGCGGGATCGGCATCGTACAACTCCGTGAGGCGGTCTTCGTCCACCAGAACGATATACATCAGCCCTGGACGCGTTTTTCTTTACCGATCCAGAATTTCTCTTTCAGCACCATCTTGCGGATCTTGCCGGTGCCGGTCTTAGGGAGCTGATCGGCCATGAATTCGACGATGCGCGGCAGCTTGAACTTTCCGAGGCGCTCCTGCAGGAACGCGATCAGCTCTTCCTGCGTCAGTTTTTCACCCGGCTTCAGGACCACGATGGCGGCGGGAACTTCGCCCCACTGATCGTGCGGCGCGGCGACCACGGCGCATTCGAACACCGCTGGATGCGAGAAGATGGCGCGTTCCACCTCGATGGACGAGATATTCTCTCCGCCGGAAATAATGATTTCTTTTTTACGATCGACAATGTGGAGGTAGCCTTCTTCATCCCACACCGCCATATCGCCGGTATGGAACCAGGGGCCGCTCATGACGGCGGCGGTCGCTTCAGGTTCCTTGAAATATCCTTCCATGACGTGATCGCCCATGGCCACCACTTCGCCGATGGATTTCATGTCGCGCGGTACATCGTTCATATCCAGATCGACCACGCGAATCATGACGCCGGGGACGGGCCAGCCCGCGGTGGCCTGGCGCTTCAACCGTTCGGCGTCGGAACTATAGACCAATCCCTTGGATCGCGATGAGGTCAACACTGGGCAGGTCTCGGTGAGCCCATAGCCGGCGATGCACTCGCAGCTCGGAATCGCTTTTTCGACGCGCTCCGCCAATTCCGGTGACGACGCCGCGCCGCCGATCATGACTCTGCGCATGCTGGATAAATCGAACCGCCCGATATCGGGTGCATGGAGCAGCGCATTCGCCATGGTCGGCACCAGGCACATGTCGGTGGCCTTATGTTCCTGAATCAAGTCGAAAACAAACGTGGGCTCGAAGCGGCGGACCATCACCTGTTTAATTCCGTGCATGGTGGACGCCTGCGGACGTCCCCAGCCATTGGCGTGAAACATCGGAATCGTGTGCAGGTCGACCATGGTGTCGATATTTTCGTAAATGGCGCCCACATCCAGAGCGTGGACGTACAAAGTGCGATGCGCCAGCGTAACTCCCTTGGGCGTGCCGGTACTGCCGCTGGTGTAGAACAACTCGGCGATGGCGCGCTCGTCATAGGAAAAAATATCGGCGCGCTCGGGATGGCCCTGGCTGAGGATCTCTTCATAAGTCAGATCGGCGCACGGAATCTTTTCGTCGACAGTGATCCAGCGTTTCACGTCCGGGCAGTTCTTGCGCAGCTTCTCGATCATCGGCGCAAAGTCGTTTTCAAAGATGAGAAGCTTCGCGCCGGAGTGATTCAGAATCGCGGTCAGCTCGGCCTCGGAAAGCCGGACGTTCAGCGGCATGACGATGGCTCGCGCCTGCACCACGCCGTAGTAGCCTTCCAGCAGCTGATGATTGTTGAAACTCAGATAGGCGACGCGATCGCCCGGCTCCACGCCCAGCTTCAGCAGTCCAGTGGCGAGCCGCTGCGCGCGGTCGCCGAACTGCGCATAAGTGAACTGGCGGTCGCCTGAAACGACGCCGGTCTTGGAACCGAATAAATCCATAGCGCGGTGCAAGCACCGCAACGAGGTAAGGGGAACGAACATAATTTCCTAGCGGCGGCGCTCCATGCGCCGGGCGGTGTCGCGGTCCGCTTCATAACCTGCCTGATCGCCGAGGTTGCGCCGGGCAGCCGCACGCGAGCGATACACTTCCGGTGAAAGGGGCATCTCCAGGATCGCCCTGTCGAAATCGTCAACCGCTTTCTGGTGCTCGCCGAGCGACTCGTAAGTCTGGCCGCGCTCGAAATAAACGTCGACATTGGGCTTGCTGTCGATCGATTTGGTGTAGGCTTCCATGGCGTGCTTGTAATCCTTGCGGTCGCGATAAATCGAGCCCAGAGCCGCATAGGCAAGCGCCAGATTGGGATTCACATCCGTGGCTTTTTCGAAATCCGCGAGGGCTTCATCGTCGCGGCCGAGCACATGATAAGCGTTGCCGCGTTCGAAATACGCGTCGGCTAGTTCAGGCCACGTTCGGACCGCCCGGCTGAACCCGGCGATGGCTTCCTCATAATGGCCGGGCTTCATCAACTTCATTGCGTTGTGAAACTGGTTTTCCGCGCGTTGCGGCGCCGTCGAGATGTACGCGTAGACAGCGCTACCCACTCCGGCAAGCAGCACAAACACCAGCGCGTAACGCAGCAGCCGCTTCTGCTTTGGCCGAAGGCTGAACAGTCGTACGCCGGTCTCCGCCGCCGGCCGCGCAAGTCCCGAGCTGGTCTTCACGGACGGATTCATCCGCTTCGAATTATAGCCGAAATTCGATTCGCGTCACGTCTCTGGAAGCGCCTACGTAATCGACAACGACGTGCATATTCAGGCTCCCGCACGGGAGCTGCAGACTACTCTGAGGGGCATTGACCAGCTCGATTTCCGAGGGGTGCTGCAACACCAGCGTGATCGAGAGTCCGGTGGAATCCCGGATCTGAAGCCGCGGCGCTGCGCCGTCGCAATCGAAGCGCGTCAAAGTTCCTTCGATCCGCGCGTCGCCCTTGCGGCGCTCCCACGATGGCGGGGTAGTGACCGCCGGCCGGTTCACGCGGGGTTCCGAAGGTTCCGCGGGGAGCCCTGTGAGCGCACGCGCCATGTTTTCTTCCTGATCGCTTTCCGCCGTGGCGACGGCTCGCCGCGCAGATACGATCGCGACCGCGCGCTGCCCCGCTTTGGCTTGCGCGTAGCCTAGTGCGTGCCAGTAGGTGGAACGTCCCGGCCGCGCGCGGGTCGCTGCCCGCAAATGTTCGACTGCGGCGGCGTAATCGCCGTCATCCGTCTCGCGTACTCCCAGCAGGTACAGCGCATCGGCGAACTCGGGGTCGATTTCCAGCACCTTGCGGAGCAGGCCCATCTCGCCAGCGCGGTCGAGACTCGCATACTCGAAGTACATCCCGGCATCGCGACTGCCCAACGCGATGGCGCGATCGAAATGGCGGCGGGCATCCTCTCGCCGATTCTCCGCCAGCGCGACCGCGCCGCGGGCTCCCTCGATCTCAGGACTCTCCGGCATCCGATCGAGCAGCGTCTTCGCCAGTGCAGGCTGGTTCACGCTCAGGGCCAGCCCGGAGAGCGCCACCGCGCTTTCTTCGGCATTCAAGCGATGGAGGCGGGCTGCTTCAGGAGGATCATCCAGCGCCACTGGAATGCTCGCCGGGCGCAGCGATCGCAGATAGACCGGCAGCACTTTCAACGCGTCTTCCAGCGTGCTTCCGAACGCCTCGCGAAATGCTTCATCGGCCGGCTTTTCCTGCGCCAGCAGCAGCACGAATTGCGGCATCCCGTCGCGCCATTTCGGAGCGAGATTCAGCATATGCACCAGCGCCCAGCTCTGTGCGTAAAACATCCCGCCATTTGCGCGACCGGAAAGATCGGCCGCGCTCAACCATTGGCCTTGCGAAAGCAAGGCTATATGTGACGCGATCGGCTCGCCGACACGCAGCCGGTCGTGTTCCACTTGCGCGGTCGAGTAAAACTCCGCCGTACCCTCATCGAACCATCGGGGAAGCGGAACGGCCGAATGGTTCAGCACCAGGTGCACATATTCGTGAAACGCGATGCGACGGGCGTCCGGCCCGGCATACAGAGCGATGTAATCGCGATCCGGACCGCTTTGAAAGAACCCATCGGAATCCGCGCGATAGCGGTGAAAGTCCCGCTGCGAGGCGAACGCGAAGACACGAACGCGCACGGGTCCATCGGAGATTCCGGCTTGACGGAAAATTCCGCGCACCTGCTCGAAGCGCGACGCAAGCTGCCGCCCGGATTTCTCGCCGGCATCGGTGAACAGCTCGATCCCGGGCGATTCCAGGCGCAGCCAATCCGCATGGCAAAGGCTCGCGCCGATAAACACGATGGCGATTGCCCGCATCACCCTATTATCTGCGAGCAGGCAGGACAATCATCTCCGTGGTGATGTCGGCATTTACATCGATGGTCTTGCGGAGCTTCAACGTCGCCGCATCGTACACCTCGATTTCGTAACCCGCGGCGTAGATGTACAGGTCGCGGCCGTCGCTGGAAACTGCGAAGCTATAGCGCGCCCGCCCGTCGAATTCGCCCTTGCGCACGAGTCTGTTGCTGGCCAGATCGAACACCCAGAATTCGGAGCGCTTGTTGCCGCCAGTTCCGTTGGTCGTCACCGTGTACCCGATTTTTCCATCTGGCGTGACGTGCAGTCCCGTCATTCCGCCGCTCATGGGACCCACCGGCGCGAACTGGAACTTGCGCTTATCCAGATCGAAACGGCCAATTCCGAACACCTGGCGATGCACGATGGGATCGATCGCCGTGAACATTCCCACCAGCTCGCCAGGCCGCTGCAGCGCATCGATTTGCTGGCCCATGCCCACGCTGCCGAGACCCGACTCAGGCTCGGAAAGATCCATTTTCTCCACCAGCTTGAAATTCGAGGTGTCGAATACGAGAATCCCCTGGCGCATCAGGTACAGGTATTTTCCGTCGGCCGAGACGTGCATGTTCGCGTTCACACGGCCCATGCGCTGCGCCTGGATTTCTTCACGCGGAAAATCCGCCGTGCGGACGATTTTCTTCTGTTCCAGATCGACCACGGCAAACTTGAGTGAACTGATTTCAAAGCGGTCGATCTTCTTTTCGACCACTTCCGTGACCAGATACAGCAACTTTCCTTGCGGGTCCGGCGCCCAGGAGCTGAAGCGCACCACTTTGTTGCCTTCATCGAGCACGAAGGAGTTGGTGATTTTGTGCGTCGCCGCGTCGATCACTTCAATGCCGTTATGATCGACCGTCCACACGTAGATGGTCTTGCGATCGCGCGAGAGCTGCGCGCCATGCGGCGTTCCGGTGGAGAGCGGAATGCGATCGACGATTTTCTGCTGCGTCTCGTCAACCACCAGCATTTGTTTTTCCCACGCGCCCATGTACAGCGTCCCCTGGGCAAACGCGGTGCAAGCACAAGCGACAACGATCGCAGCCCATTGGAGGGCGGGTTTCAACCCGCGCGAGGCTTTAGCCTCGCTTCTCAAGCGGAGCTGAAGCTCCGCGCGGACTGAAGTCCGGCCCCCGTCGCCCCACTTCATTGCGCCACCTCTGGCTGATCCCACCGGACATACAGCGGAACCGCGACCACCAGGTACGATTTCGCCGTCAGCGTCGTATCCCCGTTTTTGTACGTCGCCACCACCCACACGTCGCCGTAGTTGTTGCGGCTGAAACGGCGCTTCGGATTGGGCCCCTCGACATTGGGCGTAAACAATCCCGACGCGCTGAGCGTGCCGACGAATTCCTTGTCATCGTCGCCGTAAACGGAATAGAATTCTTCGACCGACCACTCCGCGTCCACGGGCCCGAGTTCGACGGTGTGATCGTAAGCGACTGCCTCGAACTGCTGAAACCCCTTGGGAAACGTCGTGCCGCCGAGCCGCGCGATGGCTGTATCGGGAGAAACCTTGATGTGATCGATCGCGTTGTAAACCGCGATCGCATTCGGTGCAACCGCGCGGCGGACCGAGATGTCGCGTTTACCCGCGATGGCTTTCGCATCGACGGCGACATCGACGGTGACGCGCTGCGGCGTCTGCTCGACAATGCGCTTAACTGAGACTCCGGAGCCGAAGTCGAGATCCGCCACTATGAGATTCGAAAAATTGTCGCCGAAAATGCGCACACGCTGGGCGGTCGCACCGGTCTTGAGCATGCTTTGATCGGCGCCAAGAACGCTGATCCCGTCTGGAGCGCGGCGAAGCGTTACGTCGATGCCGAACTCGTCGTAGGCGCCCCAGAACCAGCGGCCCTCCATGGCAGATTGATCGGGTGCGATCCACATGACCTCGCGCCAGTCGGATGTTCTGCCCCGCCAGGAATAGCCAGAGAAAACCACCGACTTGCTGGAGCGCGTCACAGCCGTGCCATCCTTGACGTAAGTCAACTTCACGTTTGCGGTGAATTCGTCTTCGGATGCGCCGGGCTCGATCTGCATTTCGCCGGTGACTTTTCCGCGCCCGGCTTGAGATCCGCTGATCAGCCAACGTCCGGAAAGCTTGGGCGCCCGCATGCGAGCGCGCCACGCAGCCCATTCCGGCGTCGACAGCGGAAAATCCTTAGCGAGATATTCAATGGCCTGATCGACAGCGGGACGTGCATTCTCGGCTGATTGAGGGGCCGGTTGCGGTCCGTTTCTTCCTCCGCCGCCGCGGAAGGATTGCTCGGCGACGGTGAAATATCCGCGATGCATCGCGACCAGCAGATCCCATTCGTCTTTGGAACGTCTCCACGACCGCGCACGGCCCACAGGATGGCACGACGCGCAGGCTTGTCGAATGCTGTCGTTCGGCAGGGACTCATCGATCGAGCGGCGCTCCGGAATGTACATCACCGGCCGGGCTTCCTCTGGCGCCAGTCCGTGCGTGGCCGAAAGACTCTTCACGATGGCGCGCGCTTCTTCCGGCTTGAGCGTCAGTCCGTTGAGCCGCACCATGCGCTTGATCGCCTGTTCCCAACCTTCGGGCGTGGTGCGTTCCCACGAAATGCGGGTCAGATTGCCCTTTTCATCCTGGTGATGGCAGCCGCTGCATTTCGCAATCACCAGCGGATCCGTCACTGGGATTCCTGCTTCCGGCGGCGATTGCACCTTCGGTCCGCCTCTTTGCGCAAACGCCGGGATCGTGAGAATAAGAACGAGAGCCAGCTTCATGAACTAGACCAGATCGTAGTATTCGCGATGATCGATGGGAACGTCAACCAGAAACGGAGCGCGACCGGCGAGCGCGCGCTCCACGGCATCACGTGCTTCCGGGATCGTCGCGCATTTCTGAGCACCGATGCCGAAGCTCTGGGCAGCCGCCGCGAAATCGGGCGGGCAGAAATCGACGCCATAGGGTTCGACGCCGCGGCGCGATTCGCTCACGCGAATCAGGCTCAGACTGCGATCCGTGAACACCACGATTACAATAGGCAAGCCGAGCTCGCGGATCAGCACCAGATCGTGCAGCATCATGAGCATTCCCCCGTCGCCGACTACCGCCATCACCGCTCCTTCAGGATGCGCGAGCTGTGCCGCGATGGCCGCGGGGATTCCGAATCCCATACCGGAGAGGCCGTTAGACATGAAAAACGTGCCGGGTTCATAGGATCGCCAGAATTGCCCCATGACGAGCTTGTGCGACCCGACATCGCAAGTCACGATGCCATCGCGTGGAAAGACCGCGCGCAGTTCCTCGATCATTCGCAGCGGTGAGATTCCGCTTGCAGCAATGGGGGGCGGACCCCCTGGTCCGCGCGCGATCCCCTGATCGCGCTGGTGATGGCTAGAAAAGGCCGATCCGGGGATCGGCGGCGAACCAGGGGGTCCGCCCCCCATTGCCGCGCGGCGTTGCGCGAGCAGATCGGGCGGCCATGGTTTCGAGTCAATTTGAAGTTGAGAAACGAGCACGGCGATATTGCCGATCGCTTCGAGAGGCCGGTAGTCGCCTTCCGCCATCGAGGCTGAGTCAATCGACACGATGGGCGTGCCGGCGAACCATGTCTTGTCGCATTCCACTGGATCGAATCCTATGGCGAGCACCAGGTCCGCGGCGCGAATCGTTTCGAGAATGTCTCGATCGATCGCCATGCCGGATGCGACACCGAGAAACATCGGATGATCCTCGGAAGCGATTCCTTTGACTTTCGGCGTCACAAGAAACGGCGCTTGCAGGCGATCGATCAACGCGCGGATGGCCGGCGCATCGTGAGGCGTCGCGCCGAGTCCAATCAACACCAGTGGACGCTGCGCGGCGTTGAGCCGCTGGGCAATCGGATCGATCGGAGTCGTGACGCGCGCAGGATCGGCGCGGCACGGTTTGGATGGAGCTTCCTCGATGGCGAGATCGCTCGCGAGTAACACATGTACCGGCCCAGGCCGCGGCGCGATCGCGAGATCCATCGCGCGGAGTATGAGCCCCGCCGTATCTTCCTCGCCGACGGCCATGGATGCCTTCGTGATCGGCGCAAATAACGCGTCCAGCGCGAGCCGCTGATGCGTCATGGTCGGCATTGCACGCTTCGGAATTTGCGCCGTCACCGCCACAACCGGCGCGCGATCTAAAAATGCATTGGCGATTCCAGTGACCAGATTGGTCGCGCCCGGACCGAGCGTTGTGGCGCAAACGCCGGGAATGCCGGTGATCTGGCCGAGCACCTGCGCCATCCAGGCGGCGCTCGATTCGTGGCCGGTCAGCAGAAATCGAATGCCCGCGCGGCGGCAGGCGTCGATGAACGCGACAATCTCACCACCGGGTAGGCCGAATACATATTCGACGCCACGCTCCGCGAGCGTCTTCGCCATCACCTCTGCATTGGTCGGCACCCTACGATTTTACTCATGCCTCAGGGCATCCACCGGATCGACGCGGATCGCACGCCGCGCCGGAATCGCGCACCCAAGCAACCCTGCAATCGTAAGCAGCGCGATCACGCCCGCGAACGTCACCGGATCACCCGGCTCCACTCCCACCAGGGTCGACCGCAGCACGCGCGTCACCGCAAACGCCGCCGGAATTCCGATCGCCAAGCCGATTCCTACCTGGCGCATGCCTTGCGCGAGCACCATCGAGAGAATGTGCTTCTGCGTTCCGCCCAGCGCGAGCCGCACTCCGATCTCCTGCGTCCGCCGGCTCACCGAATGCGCCATCACGCCATACAGCCCCACCAACGCCAGCAGCAGAGCCACCAACGCAAAAACGCTGAACAGGAGTCCGAACGCCCCGACATTCAGCCGGCTCTGCGCGATCCGCCTCTCGACCGTGCCCACGTCAAACACCGGCAGATTCTCATCCATCTGTTGCACCTCGCGCCGAAACGCATCCACCAGCGTTAGAGGAGGAACGCGAGTTCGCGCGACGATGAACATGACGCGCTGTGGTTCCTCGGCATACGGAATGTAGACCAGCGGCGTGTGCTCCGTGGTCCCTCGAAAATTCTGCTGGATATCTCCCGCAATGCCGACCACCGTCATCCACGGGCGGCCTTCCTGCCGGACCGTCAGACGAATGCGCTTCCCCAGCGCTTCTTCCCCCGGCCAATATTTCGACGCAAACGCCGCGTTGACAATCGCTACCGGTGGACCTGCGACGCCATCGGACGGACTAAACACGCGGCCGCGCACCCACGCCGCCTGCATCGCGTGGAAATAATTCGCATCAATGACCAGCGCGTTGATCCCAAAAGCCGGCACGCCCTCCAGTTCGGCGGTCAACCCCATCCAGCCGCCGCTCGGCAGATGCGAAGCCGCCGCGCTTTCTTCAACGCCTGGCACCGCGTTGACGCGGGCTTTCAATTGACGATGGAACGAAATCTCATCCGGCCAGCGTGGATATTTCGCCTCTGGAAGGTTGACGCGCATCGTCAGGACGTCGGAAGGATTCACGCCGGGCGACGCGTTGTACACGTGAATCGTACTGCGAATCAGCAATCCGGCGCCCGTCAGCAGTACGACAGACAGAACCAGCTCAAAAACTACCAATGCCCCGGCCAGACGGCTTCCACGCGTTCCGCCCGCTGCGCCGAGGCCGCCATCTTTGACGGCGCTATTGACGTCGATTTTGGATAATCGAAGCGCCGGCATCAGTCCAAACAGAATCCCGGTGCCCACTGAAATCGCGCCTAGATACATCAGAACCTTGGCGTTCATCGAAAAATCCATCCAGGACGGTCTTGTGCCGGCGGCCGTAAACCGATCGAACCAGCGCAGGCCTCCCAGAGCGACCAGCCAGCCGAAAAATCCGCCGGTGAGTGAAAGCACCACGCTCTCCACCAGAAGCTGACGAATAATCCGCACCCGTCCGGCGCCAATCGCGACGCGAATGGAAATCTCTCTGGATCTCGACCAGGCGCGAGCCATCAGAAGATTTGCGACATCCGCACAAGCGATCGCCAGGACAAACGTCACCGCGAAGAACATGGCGTATAGAAGATTCCGCATGTCGTAAATTCCAATCAGCTCCAGAAAAGGCCGCACCTCCCCAATCGCTTTCGGATAACGATCCGGATATTGGCTCGAAAGATTTCGTGCCACGGCATCGATTTCGGCTCGCGCCGCGGACAATTTCACTCCGTCCGCCAGCCTGCCCAGCAACACAGGAATGCGGGTGGTCCCAAGCTGTGAAGGGATCAGCGGAATCCACAGGTCGGTATCTTCGGGAAATTGGAATCCCGCGGGCATGACTCCCACCACCACTCGAGGCACGTCGTCTACGCGCAGCGTCCGGCCGATGATGGAACCATCCCCTCCATACCGGTTCTGCCACACGCGATGGGTCAGCATCACGACCGGAGTGGCGTCCGGCCGTTCGTCCTGGGCTCCGATCGCGCGTCCCAGCACCGGCTGTCTGGCAAACAGGCTGAATCCTCCGCTGGTCATCTGCACGCACCAGTAACGCTCCGGAGGCGCGGAAGCATCGCTCACGTTCGCCGACGTATCCCGGTACGCCGCCAGCGTCGACAGCGATTTCAGCCGGAATTGCGGATCGAGGATCGCAGAAAATGTGACCGCCGCATTCCGGCCCATGGCGTCGGATGGAAATATGGCGACCAGTCTTTCAGGGTGCTCGACGCCGAAATCGAATGAGAGCGCCGAACTCACCACGGTAAATACAGTTGTGTTCGCGCCGATACCCAAGGCCAGGGCGACCACGGCCACAATCGTCACGGTGGGACTCTTGGCAATCATACGCAATGCGTAGCGAACATCCTGCCACCAGCTCTCGATGGGAGTAAATGCCCACATTTCGCGACAAGCCTCCTTGAACGCAGTGAAATTGCCGAATTGTTTATTCCCGGCCATCTCGAGATGGAATCGCAATTCATCTTCCAGATCGCGATCCAACTGGCGGCGCCGGTGTAGTTTCTTCAGAAAACGCATATCAGGCCGTCTCCATCACACGCCCGATGGCTTCCACCAGCCGGGTCCAGTTGCCGGCTTCTTTGACGAGCTGCTTTCGTCCGGGCGCGGCCAGACGGTAATATTTCGCGCGCCGGTTGTTTTCGGAAAGACCCCATTCGGAGTCGATGAACCCGTCCAGTTCCAGACGATGCAATGCGGGATAGAGCGACCCCTCCTCCACGCGCAGCACTTCGCCGGAAACCTGTTGAATGTGTTGCGCGATCCCCCATCCGTGTTGGGGGCCACGCGACAGGGTTTTCAGAATCAGCATGTCCAGCGTGCCCTGAATGAGCTCGCCTTTTTCTTTTCCCATAGACGCTTGATAGGAGTATGCGCGAAGCTCGTCCCGCTGTCAAGTCCGGGCTTCCAGAGCCGCAAAGCGTTTAACCCACGGCTTACAATAGAAGTTCGATCTCTTTCTGGAGGCAAAATGGCAGCACAAACGCGACGGCGTTCAGTCGCCGTCAGCGTGGGACCGGTAAAGGTCGGCGGCGATCACCCTATCGTAGTCCAGTCCATGACCAATACCGATACGGCGGACGTCACGTCGACAGTCAATCAGGTGATGGCGCTGGCCAATGCCGGCTCGGAGCTGGTCCGCGTTACGGTCAACACGGAGGACGCCGCTAAAGCCGTGCCGAAGATCGTCGATACCCTCGATAAGTTCGGCGTACGCGTGCCGGTCATCGGCGATTTTCATTACAACGGCCACCTGCTCCTCAAGAAATATCCGGAGATGGCGCGCGCCCTGGCGAAGTACCGCATCAACCCCGGGAACGTGAACATCGGCAAGAAGCACGACGATAATTTCCGCGTCATGATCGAAGCCGCCGTCGAATACGGCCGGCCGGTGCGCATCGGAGTCAATTGGGGCTCGCTCGATTCGGCGCTGCTCACGCGCATGATGGATGAAAATAATCTTCTCGCCGAACCGCTCGACGCGAAGACGGTCACGCTGCGGGCGATCGTAGTCAGCGCGATCGAATCGGCCAAGGCGGCGGAACACTATGGCCTCTCGCGCGACCGGATCATCCTGAGCGCCAAGGTCAGCGGCGTGCAAGACCTGATCCGCGTATATCGTATGCTGGCAGCCGAGTGCGACTACGCGCTGCACCTCGGTTTGACCGAAGCCGGGCTGGGATCGAAGGGAATCGTCGCCACCACGGCCGCCATCGGCGTGCTGCTGCAGGAAGGCATCGGCGATACCATCCGCGCGTCGCTGACGCCGCTTCCCAACGGCGACCGCACCGATGAAGTGATCGTCAGTCAGCAGATCCTGCAAGCGCTGGAGCTGCGCAGTTTTACCCCGCAGGTGACCGCGTGCCCCGGCTGCGGCCGCACCACCAGCACGTTTTTCCAGGACATGGCCGACCAGATCCAGACCTATTTACGCGAACAGATGCCGGTGTGGAAGACGCGCTTTACCGGTGTTGAGGAAATGAAAGTCGCGGTGATGGGCTGCGTGGTGAACGGGCCCGGCGAATCCAAGCATTCGAACCTCGGAATTTCACTGCCAGGGACGTTCGAAGAACCCGTGGCGCCGGTATACGTGGACGGCAAGTTGAAATGCACGCTGCGTGGCGACGCGATCGTGGCCGAGTTCATCGCCATCCTGAATGACTACGTCGAGCGGCACTATGCTGCGCTTGAAACCGTTGAGGCATGACACCCGTCCCGATCAAGCCCCTCATCACCAGCGATGTTCTGGAAAAGATCGACATTCGCGTCGGCACTATCGAGTCCGTGGAGGACGTGCCCAATTCCGACAAGCTGGTGGCGCTGCGCGTCGATTTCGGGGATCACAAACGCACCATTCTATCGGGGATGAAACAGGAACGGACCAATCCTCGCGAAATCGAAGGCAAGCAAGCGCTGTTTGTGGTCAATCTGGAGCCTCGCAAAATGCGAGGAATGCTCAGCGAAGGAATGCTGTTCGATATCGGCTTCGCGGACGGCGTGAAACCGTCGCTGGCGATCCCGGAAAATCCGGTGCCCAACGGTTCCCGCGCTGGATAGTTTTTCTTATTCACGTGCATTCACGTTCATTCACGGCTAAAGAATTTGCACGAACTCGGCGACGATCCTGAACCGCTCTTCCTCCGCCTCGAGCTCCCACGATTCAAACTCGGGATTCAGCGATTCCAGAACGATGCGGTCATGCGACCACGTCCCATCGGGAGACTGCCGCTTTTCGCTGCGATAGCGCTTCACCGTGTAGCGATCGTTCGAGCCGCCGCCCAATCGCTCCACCAGGACGAGCCGACCCTGCCGCGATCCCGTCACACCGTGCCGGAACACACAGAGCGAGCCGTCCGGGATCTTGGGCTCCATGGAGTGCCCGGCGATATGCGCCACGAACATTTCCGGCGTCAGCCGTAAATCCGCGGGAGCCTCTTCCCAGCCTTCCTCGGTCACTTCCCGATTTTCCAGAAACTGCCCCGCCGCGACCGCCAGCGAATAGCGCGGCAAATGCGTCACGAACCGCAGCACGTTCGATTGCACATGTTCGCGATACAGCCGCGCCAGGGCGCGGTCGAAATCCTGCACCATCACATCGCGCCGGTCGCCGACGCGGACCGTGTTCGACGCGGAATCTTCCAGCGATTCGAGCAGCCGCGCCGCGCCCAGCTCCGCGCTCTTGGCCATTAAGTCGCCTTCCAGCTCGGACAAGACTTCGGCTTCTTCCGGCGCAAACTGATCCCAATCGCGCCGCATGCGGATCCACAGGCGGTCCGAGGCGGGATCTTCGAGCAGCACCCCGGCATTCACCGGATCCTTCCCCGGCAGCTCGATGACGACGATCGAGTACCCCGCGGATTGGGTCTCCACTAGAACCATGTATTGGACACTCTACTGGACAGGGAACGGATAGTATCCCTTGCGCGCCCGGACCTTCACACCCGGCAGCGCGACTCTCACCTCCAGGCTGCGCTGCACCTTGGAGGAATCCTGCGCGGCCGCATCGGGCGTATAGCGCAGGATATATTGCGTGGTCACTTCGCCCACCACATTATTGATGGAACCGAAAATCGCTGTCGCCACCGCGGCCGCGTATCCGCCGGTGCCGGGCTGAATGGCGTAGTTGCCTTCATCACGAGGCTGCGAAAGAAATCCGGCGACGTCCTTATACGGATTGGCCAGCGGATACTCCACACGCCCGCCGGTTTCCTCGGCCAGACGGCGCAAGGACTCCGTCCCTTCGCTGGTGAAGCCGGAATAAATAGTGGAGACGCCGTAGATAGTCACCAGGTTGCGCTGGGCCAGCTCCAGCACCTGATCGAGCGTCTTGCTGCTGTGGTTGTCGTTCCCGTCGCCGATGATGATGATGATGCGCCGCGGCTCTACCGGCTCGCCCTGCACCAGCTTGCGATTAGTGCAGGCCATGTAGATCGCATCGTACAACGCCGCCCCACCGCCCGGCTTCACTTTGCGCAGCTTCTCCAACAGCGGTTGCGGATCGTTGGTGGTGTCCACCATCAGCTCCGCCTCGTTGCTGTATCCAATCAGATAGCCCGCGAAGCGTTTTTTCACCTCGGGCTTATCGTCGGGGAGCATCTGCACCACCATCTCCTCGGCGGCGTTTTCCCAGTTCTTCCACTGCGTCCGGCTGTTCTGGCTGAGATCCATCAGGAACCCGACTACCACCGGCTGGTTGCGCTCCCGCGTAAAGAAGGAGATCTTCTGCTCCTTGCCCTGATCGAAGATCTGGAAATCCTTTTGTTCCAGATTGGAGACGAATTTACCCTTGTCGTCGGTCACGGTCACGGGCACGATGACCTCGTTGACGTTGACCTTGATGGGTTGCTGAGCAAATCCCTGCAAGACAATCAGAAGACCGAGAAGGACCCGGAGAGGCATAGAAGGACCTAACCAGATTATAGCCGTACATTCACGTTTATTCACGTTCATTAACGGCCCATCCAATCCCCCGAAGCGCCGGCTCGAACGCCGACGGGTAAATCACCTCCGCCAGAATCTGAAGCGATTCCACCACGCGCGGACCGGGACGATTCAGATACTGGTTCCCATCGGCCAGGAACACGCGCCCTTCACGTACCGCGCGCAGGTCCGGCCAGCCGGGACGATCCGTCAGCCAATGCATTTCCGCACGAGTGCGCTCCAGATCGTAGCCGCACGGCATGCAGACGATGACGTCCGGGTCCGATGCCTCCAGATCCTCCCATTTCATCCAGGGAGAGTGTCCGCCTGCCTGGCCGAACAGGTTTTCGGCACCCAGCATCTCGATCAGCTCGGGGACCCAGTTTCCGGCGGCCATCAGCGGTTCCTGCCATTCGATCGCGGCTACCCGCGGTCTGGAATTGCCGTTTCGCGCACTGGCCTTATTCGCGATCGCCGCCATCTTTGAATCGATCGATTCCAGCAGTTCCCTGCCTCGCCGCTCGACACTGCAGGCCTCGGCGAGCCGTGAAATATCCGTGCGGATATCCGCCAGCGAGTTGGGTTCGAGCGCGACCACCTGCGGACGCGCGGTGAACCGCTCGCTGAGCGCGCGCTCCACATCCTTTAGGCTGACAGCGCACACTTCGCATTGCGTCTGAGTGACAATGTGCGTCGGCTCGAGGCGCTCCAGCACGTCATCGAAGACTTCATATACGCTGGTGGCGTTGGCCAGTGTCGATTTCACACGCTGGTCGATTTCGCGGCTGTCGCCGGCAACCTCGAAGCGAGGTTTCGTGCACACCGGAAGCGCTGTTACGGCATGCGGATAATCGCATTCATGCGACCGGCCGACTTGAAATTCGCCCAGCCCCAGTGCGTGCACCATTTCGGTCGCGCTGGCGATAAGGGAGACAATCCGCATGCCTCCAATCTTAGCTCTTAGCGTTTGGAGGTCGCGGAAAAGAGCTCTTCGATAGCCTCGATCTGTCTCGTAACGGGTTGGCCTGGGGCGCTGATGTGCAGCAGGCTCAATACGAACTGAATCTCGTTTTGCGCGGCCATGGGGGAGTCCATGGGAGATCATCGGCGGATCAACATCTACTCTTTACTAGGCCCCTTAAGGGCACACGTTGATAAAATTGAGCCCCTTAAGGGCTCAAGGATCCCGGCTGGGTAGGCTACTGAGGATTTTCAGAGGGATAGGGGTTTGGGGAACTGCTTAGGGAAACTGCCGAGAGGGGCAACCGGGGTTCCTTGAGCTCTCAACGTCTTCATACGCCCTTCAACTAAGCAATCCCGGTGCCAACCAGCTCCATCATGCAAACGGTTGAAATGAAAATAGGAGTGCTCTATGACCGGCAACCCGGTGTACCAAGGCGGAAAGAAGTACCGAAAAAGCGTCGCCGCTAAGGCTGCGTTTGTACTGGTGGATTTCCACCACTTCGCGCCGCAGTACGCGCTCTATCACTGTCGCGCCTCAAAACACCTGCGACCCGCGTGGCCGTCAGTTGAGGCGCGACAGTAATGGAGCGCGTTGGTGATCGTTATGGACGCCGCGGGCCAACTAGCGGTTGTTGTTGACCGGCGGCACGGCGTCGGGAACGCGACTCACGCGTCCAGCCTTCGCCTCGTCCATCACGACGTTGTTCTTTTCGAGGATCATGCCGGTGGCCCAGTCGAGCTGCGTCCGGGCGAGCGCGTAGGAGGCCTGCGCCTGGACTTCGGCGTCTTCAGCCGTCCACATATCGCGCTGAATCAGGATTACGTTGTAGGGCGTCGATGCGCCCACCGCCAGCTTCTTCTCCTCCGCATCCGCGGTCTGGGTCTGAAGAATGCGCGCCTTGACGGCCGACTGATACTGCGCCCGCGACTGTTGAACGGCCGTCAGCGCTGTCTGTACATCGACACGGATCTGGTTGATCAGGCGCTGTACTGAAAGCTCGTTTTGCCGGAGATTCAACTCCTGCGTGATCATATTAGCCTGCGCCGAGCGATTTCGTAGCGGGATATTCAACTGCACGCCCACGCTGTAGTTCGGAAAATTCCGCCCGAACAACTGCCCCAGAACCGTGCCGTATCCGCCGACGAAGAAAGGATCCGGGAAGGTAGTTTGCGGTTGCGCCGGATTGGGGTTCGCCACCGAGAATCCGGTCCTTGGATTCACCAGGGAGTTGACCGTGCCCGAAAGGGCGTTGTTACGCACATCCGCCACCGCGCTGATGGACGGCAGCATCTGGTTGCGGATGCCCTGCAGATTGAGCTTGGTGTTGTCGATCTGGATGCGGCTCTGCGATAGTTCCGGACGACGGTCCAGGGCCCGTTCGACCAGGTCCTGAATCGGCTCGATCGCTTCGACATCCGGAACCTGGATGCGATCTGTGGGGACAATGCGCGCGCTGGAGATCGCCGGGCTCGCGAGGCCGTTCCGGCTCAACGCGCTCTTGAGAATGGTCTCCTGTTGCAGCACGTTGGTTTGCGATAGCACCAGCGCCTGCTCGTCGCTGGCGACTTGCGCCTCGGCCTGGACGATGGCGATCGGCGCCAGCGTCCCTACTTCCACCTGCGCCTTGTTGTCGTTCAGCAGCTTAGTAGATACGGCGATAGCGCGCCGCTTTACGTCCAGATCGTTGTTGAAATACACCAGGTTCCAGTACAACTCGGAAACGTTCGCCACCACGTTGATCACCTGCTGTTTGAATACCAGGTCGGCAGCTTTCAGATTGTTGGTCGCGATGCGGATGGTGCGGCGATTCATGCCTAGCCCGAAACCTTGCAGCAGGGGCTGTGAGATCGACAAGTCCAAACTGGAGGTGGTCGCTGGGTTAAAGGTGTTGGTGAAGGAATTTTGGAACTGGTTCTGATTGTTGAACCCCAGCGTGGCGGATCCGCCGGTAATGAATCCTTGCGTGATGCCGAAGTTGGCGAGCTTGGTGGTGGCGATTTGTTCGGTCAATCCGGAAACGACCGTGTTCGACAAAGGTGTGCTGGCATGACCCCAGTTAACCAACCCGGTGAAGGTCGGATCGTAGCTGACGCCCGCCGGCAGAGAACTCTGCGCGCCGCTCGAAGCCAGACCCGTATTGAGATTGCCGATCAGGCCGCCCGCGCCGGTCGGCATGCCGCTCCCGACGTTGGTGGGAATGCCCTGAATCGACGCACCTGACTTGGCGCGCAGCAGGTCCGCGTTGGCATATTCGAATTCGTAGCGCTGAACCTCGACATCCAGGTTATTCTCGACCGCCAGGGCGATCGCATCCGCCAGCGAAAGATATAGATTTCCCGCCCGTAGCAGCGAATCGAGGCGCGTGGTGTTCGATACATTCACCGGCGGAATGACTCGCGGCTGATATGGATTCGAGAACCGGGAATACCAGTGCGGACTCTCGGAGTCGAGACGCGGCGCCGTGTCTTCTTTGCGATCCTGCTGCGCATAGGTCCACGGCGCGGCGGCCAGCCAGACACATAGAACGGAGATCAACGATTGCGACTTTTTCATTGGGTTGTACCTTAAGGGCGATTCACGGGGAAAGAATGTTTCATTCTATCATCCAAAAGCTACGCAGGTGCGATCATCTCTTTTCGCTTGCGCCATCGCCGGAAAAGGGTTAGACTACATTTCACAAGTAATCGCTTGTATGAAGAATGCGACTTCCAATCACGTTTATCGCGCCATCGCCGACCCCACGCGGCGCACCATCCTGGACCTTTTGGCGGACTCCGAGCGCTCGGTTAAGGAACTGACCGCATCGTTTCCCATCACGCAGCAAGCCGTCTCCCAGCATCTGAGCGAGCTGCATACGGCCAAGCTGGTCACGTCCCGTAGGGTGCACCGGGAAAACCGCTATCGTCTGAATCCAACGCCGCTCCGCGCGGTCGCGAATTGGGTGAACGGATTCCATCGATTCACCGATCCCGCAGGGCACCAGTGGGCCATCGGCCCGATTCCCAAGAAGGAGGAATGAGAAATGGCGATTCAAGGGTCGGAATGGACGCCGGGGGCGATTGTTCCTCACCTCGCCGTGCGGAATCTGGATGAGTCTATCGATTTCTACTGCGCGGCATTCGGGGCGATCGAGCTGTACCGGTCGCCGCCGACCGCCGAGTTCGGGCAATTGGCGAGCTTAAAGATCTGGAACTCCGTGATCCTGGTTTCCGCGGAGCTGCCCGTCGAGCGTCCCGAAAAACCGGAACTGGCTTTCGTGGCGTCCCCCGAAACGCTGCACGGAACAACCTGTGTATTCCAGATCTGCGTTCCCGATGCCGACGACGTGTACCATCGCGCGGTTCGATCCGGCGCTCTTCCGGCCATGCCTCTGACGGATATGTTTTGGGGCGATCGCTATGGATGGGTACGCGATCCCTTCGGATACCTTTGGGCGATCTGCTCGGTGAATGAGATTGTCAGTCCCGAGGAGAGCAATCGCAGGATGTTCCGCGCGGCGAGAAAGGTAGAGACACGATGAAAATGCTTATGGGAGTTGCGCTGCTGGCGATCACGGCCGCAGGGCAGACACCGGCAGCACAGACTAAGAATGCCGATCCCTGGAAGCCGTTCCAATTTCTGATCGGCGAGTGGGTCGGCGAAGGAGGCGGCGGTCCGGGTCAGGGCGGCGGAGGATTCTCGTTGCAGTTCGATCTGCAGCGCCAGGTCCTGGTGCGCAAGAACTTCGCCGACTATCCTGCCCAGGACGGCCGGCCCGCGGTGCACCATGAAGACCTCATGATTATTTATCTGGACGATCGATTCAAGAGCCCGCGCGCGATCTATTTCGATTCGGAAGGCCATACCATCCGTTACACAGTCGCGCCGGCCAGAGGCGGACTGGTATTCGAATCGGAAGCGGGTGAACCAGGACCGCATTACAGGCTCAGCTACACTCCTTCTGATCAACGTGTCAACGGCAAGTTCGAGATGAGCGCACCCGGGCAATCGGAATACAAAACCTATTTGGATTTTTCGGCTCACCGCAAGTGAGACACGTCGACATCGACCGCTTCCTATGGTCGCGGCTCATTGAGCGGCTGATTCTATACAACGCAGACACAGAGCCGCGACCATAGGGAGCGGTCGATGTCGACGTGTCTCGATGGCCAAATATAAAGTGCAGCCCCTGAAGCTTGCTCCACAAATTCTGACGGCTTGAGCGAATCCGAATGCTATATTTGATTCGTGTCCGACACCGTGATGGAGCGGTTCCGCGCCACTGGCGCCTACCTGAAAGGTCATTTCAAATTAACCAGCGGCCTGCATTCCGAAGAATATCTGCAATGCGCGCTGGTGCTTCAGCATCCCGCGATTGCGGAACAATTAGGTCGTGAGCTGGCTTCGAAATTCGCACCAGTGGACCTGGTCGCCTCGCCCGCGATCGGAGGACTCATCATCGGACATGAGGTCGCCCGTGCCCTAGGTGCCGCGCGGTTCCTGTTCACCGAGCGCGACCCCTCCGGCAAGATGACGCTGCGAAGAGGATTTTCCATCAAGCCCGGTGAGAGCGCGGTGGTGATTGAAGACGTGGTGACTACCGGAGGCAGCACTCGCGAAGTGATCGAGCTCCTTCAATCCGCCGGAGTACGCGTGGTCGGGGCGGGATCGATCATCGACCGCAGCGGCGGCAAGGTCGACCTCGGTGTTCCCCGTGTCGCTCTGGCAACTTTGAACGTGGTCGCGTACGCGCCCGAGGAATGCCCGCTGTGCCAGCAAGGCGTTCCCGTGGAGAAACCCGGCTCACGGCCGATTGCATGAGGCGCATCCGGATCACCGTCAGCTATGACGGGACCGATTTTCACGGCTGGCAAGTGCAACCCGGCCTCGCGACGATCCAGGGAACGCTCGAAGCCATCCTCAGCGAAATTGAAGGCTCGCCCGTAAAGGTCGAAGGGTCCGGAAGGACCGACGCGGGCGTACACGCGCTGGCTCAGGTGGCCGCGTTTTCGCTGGTGAATCCCATCCCGGCCGCGAATCTTTGCAAAGCCATGAATCGCGTACTGCCGCGCGATATTCGTGTGCTCGACGCCGCGGAAGCTCCGGAGACGTTTCACCCGCGCTTCGACGCCATTGCCAAAACCTACGAATACCGCATCCTGCGCGCCGAAGTCTGCCCGCCGTTTGAGCGCCGCTACGTCCATCATCATCCCTATCCGCTGGATGAAGACGCCATGATCGCGGCGGCTCCGCTGCTCGAAGGCGAGCACGATTTTTCCGCGTTTGCCGCATCCGATGAGCGCGACGAACTGGGCCACTCGAAAGTGCGGCGCATTTTTTCGTCGCGATTGGAGCGCTGCGGCGACCGCTTGATCTATCGCGTCCGCGGCAGCGGCTTTCTGAAGCACATGGTCCGTAACATCGTGGGAGTGCTGCTCGAAATCGGAAAGGGAAATCTCGCGAGCGCCGATCTGCTGGCGCGCTTTTCGCCGGATTGCGCGATTCCGCCGGGCCCCACTGCGCCGTCGCGCGGCTTGTTTCTGGTCAGCGTCGAATATCCGGACGCATAACTACTTTCTCGCCACCCCCACGCACCCGATCGGCTGACCTTTCGAAATCGGCGGCGTCGCGACGATGTACAACACGATCCCCGCGACCGGAGCCTTCACTTCTGCGATCTTCTTCCCGAAAAAATCGGTGATGACCGCCAGCAGTGCGCCCTTTTTCACCTTCTCGTCCTTTTGAACACGCGGATAAAGAATCCCGGTTTCCGGGCTGGTCACCACCTCGGCTGGATCCAGATACACGGGCCGCTTGACGGACTTCGCTTTCCCAGGCGAGATGCGTAGATAGCGCATCACGTTCTCTACCCCTTCGACGATCAGCTTCGCCGATTTTTCGTCGGGAACGCCCAGAAAACCGGCCTCGACGGTTACCGCCGGCTTCCCGCGAGTGATCGCGGTATTCGAACAGTACATCGAATTCTCGGGGTCCTGCGGCCGCCCGCGATCGATCACGATGTGATCGAACCCACATTGCGTCACCAGCGCCGCGATTCGTCCGTTCATGTCCTCACTCGCCGTCACGATCTGGTACACATACGGCCGGAGCGATTCATTCCCGTCGCCGCAATGCAAGTCGAGCAGGTAGTCGCAGCGCGCGATCACTTCCGTCGTGATCGTGTACGCGATGCGTTCGGAAATCGTGCCCTCTTTCTTGCCGGGATAAACACGATTCAGATTCTTTTGATCGATGGGACTGAAGTAGACGGTTCGGCCCAGGAACGACGGCATGTTCGCGACGTGCACCAGGATCACCGCGCCCGCCAGCTTCTTCGGATTCAGCCTGGGCCGAAGCATCTGCAACGCGAGGATCGGCGGATATTCGTATCCATGATTCCCCGCCACCAGCGCCAGCACCGGCCCGTCTTCGCGGCCGTTGAAAATCGTCACAGGAATCGTCTCGTCCAGAAATCCCGAGGCCATGGCGCCCGGTTTCGCGGTAACCCGTCCGACCGTTAAATCCGTTTTCATCGCGAACCATGTTATCAATCCCGTGCTCTTGGCGATACCGATCGCCCCGAATTAGGCGGCGTCACCGCGCCTTGGTATCATTGATACGGAAGGAGCAAGGCAGACGATGGGTCCCATTGGCGTCCAGGAGATGATAGTCATCTTCATCGTCGCCCTTGTTCTGTTTGGGCCCAAGAAGCTTCCAGAACTGGGGCGGACAATCGGGAAAGCACTTACCGAGTTCCGTCGCGCCACGAGCGACCTCAAGTCGTCGTTCGAGCGTGAAATGCACAATCTGGAGCGGGAAGCGGAGCTGAAGGAAACCACAGAGTCCATTGCAAAGGCTCTGCCCTCAGCATCCGAATATTATTCGTACAACGACTTCGCGGAATACATCCCGGAAACGTACGATAACGACACCGCAACGAATTCAACCACGGTAAGCGCTTCCGAAGTTCCGGGCGCCGAATCACCAGGGACCGTTCCTGAATCTCCTGAAATCGAAGCAGCACCGTCCGAACAGGAGACCGCGGCGGCGACGCCCGGCGTGGAAGGCACTGTTCCCCGCGTTTGAAATCGGCGAGTTTGAGGCGCATTTTGAAACATGGATGAACCCAAGGGCGGAGAGCTGTCTCCAAAACCGCCGGTAACCTCAGTGGTTCCGGCGGGCGGCGGGACACGTACGCCTCCGCCCCCGCCGCCTGCCGACGAAGAAGAAGACGCAGACGAACGCGGCATGCTGCGTATGTCCTTCCTGGAGCATCTGGAAGAGCTGCGCTCGCGGCTGATCAAGATGCTGGCCGGACTCGCCGTGGCGTTCGCGCTGTCGTTCGGATTTTCCAAGCCCTTGTGGACCGTCATCAGCACGCCGGCGATCGATGCGCTAACCAAACTGGGCATCAAGAACCCGCACCTGGTGGCGATCGAGCCGTTGGAGCAAATGACCATCATCTGGTTCAAATTGCCCATCGTGGTCGCCCTGTTCGTCGGATCACCCTGGATTCTGTACCAGATCTGGGCCTTCATCGCGCCGGGTTTGTACAAGCGCGAACGGCGATGGGCAATTCCATTCGTGCTGACCACGGCCGGATTGTTCATCCTCGGCGGACTATTCGCCTACTTCGTGGCATTCCGTTTGGGACTGACCTTCCTGCTGGGCGTGGGGCTGGACGTCGGCGTGGAACCGATGGTCACCATCACCAGCTATTTCGACATTTTCGTCGACGTGATTCTCGGCGTCGCGCTGGTGTTCGAACTGCCCATCGTCATTTTCTTCCTGATCCTGCTGCGGATCGTCACACCGAGCTGGCTGATGGCCAATTCGCGCTACGCAATTTTGGGGATCGTGATTCTGGCCGCGGCCGTGACACCCACTACCGACGCGTTTACGATGATGCTGGTGGTCGTGCCGATGTGCGCCTTGTATTTCGTCGGCGTCTTCGCAGGGTACCTATTAGTCCTGAGGCGCGAAGGGCAGCGCTTCCCCTGGCTTAAGGTGCTGGGTGTCATCGGCGTATTGTTGCTGATCGGAGCTGGGATCGTGTGGCTGATGATCACGCGATATCACTTCCATCTGATCCGGCATTGGCCGTTCCTGACCAAGTGATCTGTGTTAGCGTGTGAAACAGGAATGCCTGAGACTTTATCGGTGAAGCTCGACGCCACTCTGAAAAAGCGACTCGAAGTGATCGCTAGCCGCTCAAAGCGTTCTGAATCCGCGCTCGCGGCCGAGGCCATCGCTTCCTATATCGAGTCGGAAGAATGGCAGCTCACGGAAATTCACAAGGGGATTCAAGATGGTGATCGTGGCCGCGTCGTCAGCCATGATCGCGTTTCCAAATGGCTCAAGACCTGGGGTAAAGCTGACCCACGCTAGCGGTAAGGATCGTTTGGTCCCGCCGCGCGCTTCGACATCTGAGCGCGATTCGCGATTACGTTGAGAAGGAGAATCCAGAAGCTGCCTCTGCGTTGGCGGCACGAATCCTTCAACGCATCGAACGGTTGAGTGACCACCCGCATCTTGGGAGGACCGGTCGCGTTCCTGGCACTCGGGAACTGGTCATCACCGGGACGTCATATCTTATTCCGTATCGAATTAAGCGCGAGGCGATAGAACTATTGGCGGTACTTCACGGGCGGCAAAGATGGCCGAAGCGGATGGAGCCAGTGTGGGTAATCAAAAGTTCACTGCCAATTCGGCAAAAGGCAATGTTCACGCAAAGACGCGAAGGCGCAAAGCAGCGCAAAGAAAACTCTTGGCGTCCTTTGCGTCTTGGCGTCTTTGCGTGAATCCGAGAGATGGTGATTTATGCTGCGAACTTGTGCCTGGCGACACTAGCTACTTCTTAAAGAACCACAAAATAAAATACTGCTCCCCCGCCCCATGCCGGTAGCGCGCCTCGAAGCCGCAGCGATCTGCCATCGCGACCGCATCGGCATCGGAAAAAGGAACGCCGACCCAGGTCTCATCGGGAGTCGACTTCGCGCGCGGGTCTCCCATCACCCAGAATTTGAACAGCGCTCCCGGCCTCAGCAGACGGTGGACTTCGCGGACGTAATTCTCGATGATCTCGCGGCTGGGAATGTGTTGGAACACGATGGCGGAGTACGCAAAGTCGAACTCTAAATTGGGGATCACCGAGAGATCGCAGCCGTTGTTCTGATAAACGTGGGCGTTTGGAAAAGCCGCCAGCGCCTTCTGAGCCGACGCGACCATTTCACCGCTGATATCGACCGCGTGAACTTCTCCGAACAGCTTGGCGAACGCGCGCGTGAGGCGGCCGGCGCCGCAGCCGATTTCGAGAATCCGCATCTGCTTCGGATCTTTGCCCTGGCAGATATTGACCATGTCCGTCAGGATGTCCTCGGCAATCTGCTGTTCGCCCGAAGCGAAAAAGGTTTCGTCGGTCCAATTCGTCCGGCTGGTGTCGACGTAGTGGCGCGCGTTCTCGCGAGCCCGCGCGTCCCAGTCCTTACGCATGTTTTCGAGCTGCTGGGCGATCGTCACTTCCGAGCTTAACTTCTTGGACATTGAAGGGTTGGTGGACGGCGGGGGGATCGAACCCCCGACCTCTGCATTGCGAACGCAGCGCTCTCCCAGCTGAGCTAGCCGCCCATTTTCGAGGCTACAAATGTCAATATAACACGCGCTTTCTGCTCCCAGAAAACCTAAACTATCTAGACGGGTTCATGTTCGAGCCGCTGGCACAGATCGGTCCTTATAAAATCCTCGCGAAGCTGGGCGAAGGAGGCATGGGCGTCGTGTATAAAGCCGACGACCAGCGTCTGCATCGCACGGTTGCGCTCAAAGTGATCCGGGAATCCGGGGATCAGGAAAGTCTCAGGAAGCGATTCCTGCGGGAAGCGCGCGCCGCGGCCAGCATCGATCATCCCAATATCTGCCGCGTCTACGACATCGGCGAAGCGGATGGGTTTCCGTTCCTGGTGATGGAGCTGCTCGAAGGCGAGTCGCTGGCGGCCCGGTTATCGCGAGGCCCCGTGCCGCTGGTGGAAGCCGTCGACGTGACGCTAAGCGTCCTGTCCGCATTGGCTGCGCTGCATCGCTGCTCGACTCTGCATCGCGATCTCAAGCCCTCCAATGTTTTTCTTTCCACTCATGGCGTCAAGCTGCTGGATTTCGGGCTCGCCAAACCTGTCGCGGAAGTCCACAACGAAACCCCGACGGAGACCGAGCTTACGAATCCGGGAATGATTGTGGGGACGCCGCGCTACGCGTCGCCCGAGCAGATCTCAGGCAAGGCGTTGGACGTACGCTCCGATCTCTTTTCCGCCGCGACCGTGCTGTTCGAGATGCTGGTGGGAAAGCCGGCCTTCTCCGGCAGTTCTCCGCTGGAAATTTTTCATTCGATCTTGTACGATTCGCCGCCGGCCTTGACCGGATCCGCGGCCGCTTCCGCCATCGACCGGGTCCTTCATCGTGCGCTGGCCAAGAAGCCCGAGGAACGCTATTCCGATGCGGATGGAATGGCGACGGAGCTGCGCGCAGCCCGTGGCCTGGAACACACCTCTAGCGTGGAGGCTCGGCCCGTGAAGCGGCTGATCATTCTCCCGTTCAAACCGCTCCGCCCCGATCCGGAGACGGATTTTCTGGCCTTCAGCCTTCCCGACGCCATCGCAGCTTCGCTGGCGGGCCTGAGTTCGCTGGTGGTGCGCTCCACGCTCCTGGCCGCCCGGTTCTCCGGCGCCGCGCCCGATCTGAAGGAGATCGCGAAAGAAGCCGATGTCGACGTCGTTCTAACCGGCACGCTTTTGCGCGCGGGCACGCAACTCCGCCTCGCGACGCAACTCGTCGCTGCTCCCGTTGGCACGTTGATCTGGTCAGGATCTCTACAAGTGGAACTTCGCGATATTTTCCAGTTACAGGACACGCTGGTCGGCTCCGTGGTCGAATCGCTGGCGTTGCCTCTGACCGCGGGTGAACGGCGTCTGCTAGCACACGATGCTCCGGCGGACGCGTCGGCCTACGATCTCTATCTCCAGGCGAACGAACTGGCCAGGCAGAGAAAGTATCTCGAAGCCATGGCGATGCTTCGAAAATGCGTGGAGGTCGATCCGGGGTATGCGCCGGCGTGGGCGCGTCTGGGACGCTCGATCTGGCTCGCCGACAAATACAGTGGCGGATCGACGGAAAGGCAGGCGGAGGCGGATCGGGCCATGCGCCGGGCTCTGGAATTGAATCCGGACCTGCCCCTGGCCCATAACCTGTACGCGATGGTTCAGGCGGAGCAGGGCCACGCCCATGACGCCATGGTCCGGTTGGTCAGACGAGCGCGCACCACCGGAAACGATCCTGAGCTGTTCGCCGCGCTCGCGCACGCGTGCCGCTACTGCGGGTTGTTCGACGCGTCCCTCGCCGCGCACCGGCGGGCCCGGCACTTCGATCCGCACGTCGCAACTACCGTAACCCAGACCTATTTCCTTTCGGGCGACTATCCGAACGCTCTCGCCACCAGTGACGATGTATTTGGATACGGCAAAGGCGTTTCCCTGGCCATGCTGGGCCGCGTCGATGAAGCGATCGATCTCTTGCGGAGTAAGGAGTCGAGCATCACATGGCGGCTCGGCCAGTTGCACCTGATCTCGCTGCGAGCCAGTCTGGAAAAAAATCGCGAAGAATGCGCCCGCGCGGCCGACGATCTTCTCGCCGCGGGATTCAGCGATCCCGAAGGCTGGTATTATCTGTGCCGTCAACTGGCATACGTCGGTGAAACCGGCCGCGCCCTCGAGTCGCTCTCGCGATGCGTAGACGGGGGCTACTCCTGTTTCCCCGCTTTGGTGTCCGATCCATGGCTCGCCGACTTGCGCGGAAATTCCGAGTTCCAGCGCGTTCTCGCGGTCGCGCAACAGCGCTGCGAAGCCGCGCGATCTGCCTTCGAAGCCGAAAGCGGCCCCCAGCTTCTCGGCATGGTCCAGCGTTCCGTGCCGCCTGAAGCGTGATTTTCATGAACTTTTCTCTTGCCCTCTGCGTCAAATCGAAGGAAACTAAAGGTTCATGGCAACAGTACTCACCAATGGAGCTCCGGTGCGCGAACCGGCCGATCGCTGGACCACGGCCGAGGCCGGAGACCTCTACGACGTTGCCAGTTGGGGCAAAGGCTACTTCTCCGTCGGTGCGAACGGACACCTGTGGGTCCATCCCAACAAGGACGCCACCCGCTCGCTCGATCTGAAAGAGCTGGTCGACAATCTCCAGCTTCGCGGGATCCTGCTGCCCATCCTGATCCGGTTTGGCGAAATTCTTCAGCATCGTCTGGGTGAAATGCATCAAGCATTTCAAAACGCCATCGCGGAGCATAATTACAAAGGCAGCTATTGCTGTGTCTATCCGATCAAGGTCAACCAGCAGCGTCAGGTGGTCGAGGAAGTCTTCGAATACGGGCGGCCCTTCAAATTCGGCCTCGAAGCCGGATCGAAACCGGAGCTGCTCGCGGTCCTGGCGATCGCCGATAACGAGACGCCTATCATCTGTAACGGCTTTAAAGACGACGAATACATCGAAATGGTGATGCTGGCCGCCAAAATCGGCCGGCGGATCATTCCGGTGGTGGAAAAATACACTGAGCTGGACCTGATTCTGAAGCACGCCGCGCGAACCGGCGTGCGGCCCACCATCGGGTTGAGGATCAAGCTGGCCAGCCGCGGCTCGGGACGCTGGAAGTCCTCCGGCGGATACCGTTCGAAATTTGGGCTCACCATAACCGAAGCGTTGCGCGCGCTCGACCAGTTGAAAGCGGCCGGAATGGAAGACTGCCTGGAGCTTCTGCACTTCCACCTGGGCAGCCAGATCACGAATATCCGGCAGATCAAGGGCGCGGTGATGGAAGCCGTTCGCGTTTACGTCGAGCTGAAACGCGCCGGCGCGGGACTCCAATACATGGATGTGGGCGGCGGGCTGGGGATCGACTATGACGGCTCGCAGACCGACTTCGAATCGAGCGTCAACTACACCCTCCAGGAATACGCCAACGACGTCGTCTATCACATCCAGAGCGTGTGCGACGAGGCCGAAGTTCCGCACCCGATCATTGTTTCCGAAAGCGGCCGCGCGGTTGCCGCGTATCACAGTGTGCTGGTCTTTAACGTACTGGGTGTTACAGGATTCGGCGACGCGGAAACGTTGCCTGAGATTCCGGACGACGTCGAGCAGCCGCTGATCGATTTGAAAGAAACGCTCCGGGGTCTTTCCAACAAGAACCTTCTGGAGAGCTTTCATGACGCGCAACAGGCGCTCGATTCGGCGCTGAATCTTTTCAGCCTGGGCTACCTGCCGCTGCAGCAGCGCAGTTTGGCGGAAAGCGTCTACTGGGTGGTGTGCCGGCGGATTCAAAAGCTCGCCAAGGAGCTGGACTACTATCCGGAAGAATTGGAAGGACTGGACAGCCTGCTTTCGGACACGTATTTCTGCAACTTTTCACTGTTCCAGAGCCTGCCCGATAGCTGGGCCGTGAAGCAGCTCTTCCCCATCATGCCCATCCACCGGCTGCAAGAGGAACCGTTCCGCCACGGCATTCTGGGCGATATCTCCTGCGATTCGGACGGTAAAGTCGATCAATTTATCGATCGCCGCGACGTGAAGAAAACGCTCCCGCTGCATACCTTCAATGGCGAGCCATACGTGCTGGGGGCATTTTTAGTCGGCGCCTATCAGGAGATCCTGGGCGATCTGCACAACCTGTTCGGCGACACCAATGCGGTCCACGTCAGTCTGGACGACAAGGGCGCGGTGGTCATCGACGCCGTAATCAAAGGCGACACAGTGCGCGAAGTGCTCGACTACGTGCAGTTCAAATCCAACACATTGCTCGAACAATTCCGCAAAGACGTCGAGTGCGCGGTTCGCGAAGGACGGATCGGCTACGAAGAGTCAGGCTCGCTGCTGCGGTTCTATGAAGAGGGGCTGAACGGGTATACGTACCTGGAGCAGTGATTCAGATTGTGGCGACGCTCGAAGGTTTCGCGCTCCCAGTTCTGTTCCCTGTCATTAGCTTGATCTCGATCGTCACACTGACAAAATTGACGCGGAAGATCGCTCCTCCTGGAATTCCGAACTTCGTGACAACCAGTATTGTCGTGGGTGTCACAACTTTGATCTGTGGTCTGGTGTTCTTTCTGTTCCTTGAATTTGCTCCGGGAATCGATCTTTAGCGACTCCGGGCCGCTATCGTGTTCGTAGAATTGTTGCTTCCGACTAAAATAAAGCATGCAGTTCTCCGAGCGAATCACCATCGACCCGGAAGTCCTCGCCGGCAAGCCCGTCGTCCGCGGGACGAGGCTCGCTGTCGAATTCATACTCGAACTGCTCGCGGCCGGTGAATCCGAAGCAACAATTCTAGATCACTATCCGGGCCTGACCCGAGAAGACATTTTGGCCTGTCAGTCCTACCCGTAGATTCGGTCGGCATGGAGAGCTAAAGCTCCGCGCGGGCTCAAGTCCGCCCCCCGTTCATTTCCCACAACTTCGCGGTTTCGTCTCTGTCTACCGGCCCAGCCACAACTTCTCGACGATCTGAAATCCGCTAGGATCAAACGTCTCCAGTTCGCTTCGTACAAAAGGATAAAAATCGTTCTTCCCCCAATATGCTTCCGATAACTCCGCAAAATACTCCGCGGCATTATTCAACGCGTACGCCCTCCGCTCTTCGCCGTTTACATACGCCACAGACTCGTACCGGTGACTCGCAACCGCCAGCTCGTAAGCGCGAAGGATCGTAGACTTATCGGTTCCCACGACGCGATCGTGATAGGCATGCGACAACTCGTGCAGGACCATGAACGGCTGCTCCCTATGCCACGCCAGAAAATTCTGTAGATTCCCGATCTCGATCGACCTGGCTTTGTCGGTGTTATAGCCGTGCTCCTTCAGCCAGACCGGGTTCGGATGATAGGTCATGCCGGGGGTTTCAGGATTGTCATGCTCCATCCAGAACGCGACTTTGACCAGTTCGCCAACCGCCGCTTTCGGCAGAAGACCTTGGATCATCGCGAGATCCGAATCCAGCTTCGCGACCACTTGCTCCAGGAGCGCCCCGTCCGCCACCGCCTCGGGACTCAAATACACCGCATGCCCCTGGACTGGAATCAGCTTGTATTCGGCCGTCGCGTGGTGAACGAATCCAAAGACCGGCAGGCAGGCCAGGAACACGGCGATCTCGACGATCTTCATATTCCTGTCAGAGTATAACCAAGTGGGTTCGCCCCCGGTCCCCCGTCATCCTCCCGTCCTTCGATCCATGTTTGCAATCTCTTGCGATTTTCCCCGGCCCTGGCTAATCACCACCGTGGTACAACCAACATATGACAGGAGTTATTAACCCGTGGGTTCGTTTGGTCGTACAGAAAATCGTTTCTCCCGCCCGCCCGTCCTAAATACAATGCGCACTGTCTCTCTCACCCTCATCGCATCCCTCGCCTTCGCCGCCGACTGGCCCGGCTGGCGAGGACCCCAGCACGACGCCATCGTCACCGAAGAACCCAAGAATTTCCCGGAAAAACTCACCCTCAAATGGAAAATCGAGGTCGGTCTGGGCCACGCCTCTCCGATTCTCGCCGCTGGCAGCATCTACGACTTCACCCGCCAAGGCGAGCAGGAGACGATCCTGTCGATCGATCCAGCCAACGGAAAAGTCCGCTGGCGGCAGCAGTATCCGGCGCCCTACAAAATGAATGGCGCGGCCGTCTCGCATGGACCGGGGCCCAAATCGACTCCGCTATATGCCGACGGGAAGCTGTATACGTTCGGGATCGGCGGCGTACTTTCTTCGTTCGATGCAGAGACCGGAAAATTGCGCTGGCGCAAGGAGTTTTCCAAGGACCAGCCGGAACGCGCCCCGACCTTCGGCACCGCGACGTCTCCGATTCTCGACCATGGACTCCTCATCGTACACATCGGCGGAGAAAAAACTGGCGCGATGACGGCGTTCGATCCAGCCACTGGAAATCCAAAATGGACCTGGGACGGCGACTCTCCGGGCTACGCGACCCCGATCGTGGTCGACCTCGGCGGCGTGCGCCAGGTGATCACTCAGACGCGCCAGAACATCGTCGGACTGGAGGAATCCACCGGCAAACTGCTCTGGAAGATCCCGTTCACAACCGCATACGAGCAGAACATCGTGACACCCGTCGTCTATAAAGACACGCTGATCTTTTCGGGGATCGACAAAGGAGTTTTCGCCGTGCGGCTCAACGGGACGGCCACGCCACAAACCGTCTGGCAGACCAAGGACGCGTCGATGTACATGAATTCGCCAGTGCTCATGGGCGATATGGTGATCGGATTCTCGCATCTCAAGAAAGGCCAGATTTTCTGTCTCGACGCAAAATCGGGTGCGACACTGTGGACCGGATCGCCGCGCGGTGGCGACAACGCCGCCATGCTCGCCAGCGCGACCACGCTATACTCGCTGACCTCTGAATCCAAATTGCTGATCGCCAAGCCAACCTCGAAGGGACTCGGCGAGATCCGTCAATATGACGTCGCCGATAGTCCCACCTGGGCTCATCCCGTGGTGCTGGCTGACGGATTTCTGATCAAGGATTTGAAATCGCTCGCGCGGTGGACCACGCAGTGAGCCAACTCCTCATCGTCGTGCTCGGCTGTAACCCGATCATGTTTCAATGCGCCATTCAATAAAGGTATCGACCATGAAAACTGTCTCCCTAGTATTGACCCTGCTGTGCGTTTCCGCGTTCGGCCGCGAAGCCAAGCTGACGCGCTACCCCAATTACTATCAGGGACGCGTTGCGTTCTCCTTCATGGGCGATATCTGGACCGCCGATGAAAATGGCGCGAACGTCCAGCGCCTCACCGTGCATTCGGCGCGCGACATTTATCCGCGCTTTTCGCCGGACGGAAAGTGGATCGCATTTTCGAGCGACCGCAACGGGAATCTGGACGTATTTATCATCCCCGCGCGTGGTGGCGAGGCGAAACAGCTCACCTGGCATTCGGCCGACGACAACGTGCTTGGCTGGACGCCGGATTCGCGCGGCGTGCTCTTTTCGAGCCAGCGCAACGAGGATTTTATGCCTCGGCTGTATACGGTTTCGATCGACGGCGGCATGGAGCATAACGCCGGACCAGACATGGGAATCGCGGGATCGTATTCGCCTGACGGAAAAAAGATCGCCATCAATCGTAAGGGGCAAGTGTACTGGCGCAAATATTATCGCGGCGCGTACAACACTGATGTCACGGTGATGGATCTCGCGGCAAAGAAGTTTACGGACCTTACGACCTTCGAGGGTCTGGATTCCTGGCCGATGTGGGCCCACGACGGCTTCATTTATTTCGTCAGCGACCGCGAGGACGGCAAGAGCAACACTGGCCTGACCAACATCTGGCGTGTGCCTGAAAACGGTGGGAACGCGCAACAAGTCACGACGTTCAAGTCGGGCGACGTGCGCTTTCCATCCATCAGCGGCGACGGCAAGACCATCGTGTTCGAGCACGATTTCGGGATTACCAAGCTCGATGTGGCTACAAAAAAGGTGACGCCCATCAAGATCGACATCTCGGCCGAAACCCAGGAGAACATGACCGAGATGCGGACGCTCAGCTCGCGCGCCGACGAATACGATCTTGCTCCCGACGGGCGCCACGTCGCGTTTTCGACGCATGGTGAAATCTTCACCACTCCCGTCGTCGCCGGCGGCGACCTGGTCCAGATCACCGACAATCCCGCGCGCGATCAGGAGCCGACGTATTCGCCGGACGGCAAGCAGATCGCCTTCATCAGCGATCGCAACGGCCGCGAAGAAATCTATGTCACCCCTTCGGACGGTTCCGGCGACGCGCAGCGCATCACCGATCTCGACGTGCTAAAGAACAACATCAACTGGTCGCCCGATTCCAAGTCTCTGTCTTTCCTGACCACCGACGACAAGTTGTACGTGTATGAAACCGGCTCCAAGCAGACACGTGTAGTGGCATCTTCGAAATACGGCGGGATCGGCGGCGGACTCTGGTCGCCCGACGGAAAATGGATCGCCTATGCCAAGGTGGATCAGACGCGCAACACGGACATCTTTTTGGTCTCACCAACCGGAGGCACCGAGCACAAAGTTACGTTCGATTCCTATAGCGAGCGCCAGCCGCGCTTCTCTGCCGATGGCAAGAAACTGTACTTCACTTTGTCTGAAGGCGGCGGATTCGGCGGAGGTCGCGGATCCCAGTTGTACGTCGTATCGCTCGAAAAGCAGGACAAAGATCCGGATGACACGGACAGCGCCGATTCCGAGGATCAACCCGCGCCAGGCGGCCGCGGCGGACGTGGAAATGCCGCGGCAGCACAACCGGTCAAAGACGTCAACATCGATTGGGATGGCTTGAAACGCCGGACTCGCCAAGTCACGCGCATGCCGTTCGGCGTCCAGAGCTACACTCCGTCCACCGATTCAAAGACCATCATCTTCGTGACCAGTGAACCGGCCGGGCTGCGAAATACTCCGGTGCTGTACACCATCCAGGACGATGGCAAGCGGCTGAACCGGCTGGGCGGCGCGCCGGCCGCGGGCGGCGATGACGGTGGACGTGGCGGTCGCGGCGGTCGTGGCGGATTCGGCGGCGGCATCAACACTTTATACGTCTCGCGCGACGGGCGCACGCTGTTCTATATGGAGGGCGGCTCCATTTACTCCATGGGTCTCCCGGCGGGTGGCGGCGCGGGAGCAGCGGCCTCAGATCGAGCAGCGACGCGTCGTCAAATCACGTTTACCGCGAAGGTTCGGGTCAACAAGCCCGCCGAATGGGCCGAGATGTTCGACGACGCGTGGCGCACCATGAAGTACCGCTTCTACGACGCCAACATGCACGGCTACAGTTGGGACGCAGCTCGCGCCAAATATCAGCCGCTGGTCGAGTACGTCGCCGACAAGTACGAGCTGTTGAACATCGTCAACGAAATGATCGGCGAGCTCAACGCGTCGCACACCGGCGCTGCTCCAGGACCGGGCGGACGCGGTGAAGGCGCCATCCAGACGCAACACCTTGGCATCGATCTGCAGCCTGACGAAAAGGCCGGGCGCTACAGGGTCGCCTACATCTACGAAAACGGACCATCCGATAAGGACTGGGTCACGGTTCACGTCGGCGATTATCTGATCGCCATCGACGGCAAACCGGTGCTCGCCGAAACCAACTATTGGAAGCTGCTGAACAATGAGCGCCTGAATCCCCGGGTGACGGTGACATTCAACAGCAAACCCAGCGAAGACGGGGCATGGAAGACGCGCATTTCACCTATCACGACGATGGCTTACAGCCAGCTTCGCTACGAACGCTGGGTGAAGGACCGGCGCGTTGAAGTGGACAAGCTTTCAGGGGGCAAGATCGGATACCTGCATATCCAGGCGATGGATCAACCGTCGCTCACCAAATTCGAAAAAGAGATTCGCGAAAATCGCGAAAAGAAAGCGTTGATTATCGATCAGCGCTGGAACGGCGGCGGCAACATCGAACAGGAGCTGCTGGCGATCCTGGTCCAGAAGGAATACCAGATCTGGCAGCCTCGCGGCACCGAGCCGACCGGTCGCCCGTTCGCCGGTTTCTTCGGACCCAAAGTAGTGTTGCAAAACTGGCGCTCGGCGTCGAATGCCGAAATGTTCCCCGCTGGATTTAAGGCCCTAGGGCTCGGCAAGACCATCGGCACTCCCACCATGGGCGCGGTGATCGGAACCGGTAGTTATTCCTTAATCGATGGCTCGACCGTGCGCACTCCTGGCGTCGGCGTGTTCCTGGCCGATTCGAAGCGCACCAACATGGAAAATTACGGGGTGCAGCCTGACATTCGCGTCGAAAATTCACCCGAAGACAATCTCAACGGGAAGGATCGCCAGCTCGAATCCGCGGTGGCGGAGCTGTTGAAGGAGCTCGGGCAGTAGAATCCCTTACCTGGTTCGGCAGAATTTGCACGAAGGATTTTCTCAGGTACCTGAGGCTTTTCTTAGGTGTAAATACTTAGGCGGCGCAGGCGCTATGCGCCCGAAAATCTGCAGCAGATGTTTCGGCGTGAACCACATCGGCGACCAGCAAGAATCCGGATCGAGCACCACCTCGATCGAATAGCCCAGCCGCTGCAGAAACGTGCAGGATTTCACGCGTCCTTTTAACTGATGCATTTCACAGGCGATCCAGACTCTGACACCGGTCCGGATGGGCAAGTCGGCCAGTACTTGTGCGCTCGACTGGCCGATCTCTTCAAGATTTGCGGTGACCATGACTCCAGGTTGATCGCCGGACGTACACACGATAGATACGAGTTCCGAGCAGAGATGACGTAGTTCATGAATGCGGTTCTTGCGATGAAGCATGCCCGCGAAATTGCAACCCGATCGCCAACTTCCGCCGATGTTAACGGTTACGTTCGTTTTGCGCTGCCTCCAATTCCCCACATGTCCCCCATGCGTCAGCGTGGGCTTGCGCGGGAAATCGGTCAGTAGCTACTGGCTCACGCAAATCCCAGCACCATCGAACGATGCCATACCACCGATATTCACGGTGACATTTGACTGGAACACTCCTCCACATGCCTGTAACGGCACAGGAGGCTTGGGGATGGTCACGTTCACCTGATACAGTCCGACGTATCCGGGCGCGAAATACGCGGGCACGGCGATCGCGGGAATATGCGAATCGCCGGGAGCTGCCGTGATCGACGAACCCGGCGGCGGCCAAGGCATGCTCGGACCGGCGTTGGGACGAAACTCGAAATCGACATTCACCGTGGTCGTCAGCGGCGGACTCGGATTGGCTGCTCCGCTCTTGACTGTGCCAGAAGACGGTAATCCTAAGCCGACCGCCCAGATCGCGACGGCTTCGCCGACCTTGGCGGGATTGTCGGGCGTGACGCTCGATCCGTCGGCGTGTGTGATCGCCGGCGGGAGGAAGTGCGGCGATAAATACACTCCCTGACTAGGATTAGTGAGTGTGTCTCCCTTTCGAATAATGTGAATGGCATCCGGCGACAAGTACAGGTAGATTGCCGCCGCGTTCGGAGTGGAACCGACTACGACTAGCGTGTAAATCTGTCCGGCAAAGATGGGAAGCTCGCAAGGGATCTGGACCGTGAGTGCGGTTTCCCTGTATCCGATGTTGGCGAAACTGGAGACCCCGCCTAACTCAACGGAAAAGACCGTCAATTCAGGAACATCGAGCCTCAGGCTTCCGACCAGCGCTTGCGCCGAGATGCCCGCAAGGCTCAATGGCAATGGGACGGCTCCCGCCGTAGCGCCGAGATCGGCTGAGCTTGGGAGGCCGGTATAGAAAGTCGTAAGTTGGCACGGCGCGACTGGCACGGGCGCCGGACTCGTGTAGCCGGCGCCGTTTAGGAGGAAGCCCTGCCCAACCATGCGAGCGGCGCTGCCTAGAATAATCGCCAAAATGAGGTACATATGACCACCTCGGGTGGGGCTTAAAGGATTCATGTTCATTCACGTTAATTAACGGCCAAGATCTTCGGCTCGCAAATCTTCCTTCAAATCCGGTCCCGCATTCTGCGGATACCCGAAATCCCAGAAGGGATCCCCCGCTCCACTCTCCCACACTCGGACGGTCCGAGCCGTCAGCATCTTTTCGAATCGTTCATCGAGCGCGCGGATCTCGTCATCCTCGACGCCGGCGAGCGCGATGATGGCGCGGACGTCCAGATCGTTGCGGTAATCCTCCAACCCAAGCGGATACCCATGCTCGACCTGTTCGACAAACTTTCGCCAGCGGAGCAGCAGACCAGGACGGCCGTCGCGAACGATGTGTTCGGGATAGCCGTTATCGCGTAAATAGGCTTGAATTTCCGCGTCCGTCATTCGGGTCTCTTGGCCTGTCTGCGGAAATAGCGTTCACCATCGTTGGGAATAAAAAAAGTCCGGATGGTGCGATCGGCATTATAGGCGATAAAGGCTCCCGTGCGACGGTCGAACTTGGTGACGATGCCGCCCGGTTTATCGGCCTCGAGAATCGGCCCCCCTGACGGTGTATCACGGAGAGTCTGTGCGCGACGAAGATATTCGTCCTGCGAAATGTTGCCGAATTCCCGGCCATGCTTGGCGTAGTGCTCGTCGAAAGTGCGGCGATTGCGGAAGCCAGGGCCGTCGGCAAGGAGCAGCAGGACGGGCAGCAGCAAACCTAGAACGACGCGAACCTGTCGCATAGCATCAGTTTAGCCTCCACGTCCGCCAGCGCGGGCGCGTCATCTTTTCTAGAATGGTGTCGAATGGCTGAGTGGACGCTTAAATACGCGGACGCACGCGGTGAAATTCATCAGCAAGTGGCCGAAGCCGGGTCCGAGCGCGAATTGCGCGACCGGTATACACAGCAAGGATTCCTGGTCTACTCGGTCAAACCGCGGTCCGAGCTGACAGGGATCGTCTCCCGGCCGCGCCGCAAGAAACTCAACGTCGAAAAATTCCTGATCTTCAATCAGCAGTTCGTCACGCTGATTCGCGCCGGGCTGCCGATTCTGAAAGCCCTCGATCTCTTGGCCGAACGCTTGACCGATCCGAAGCTTTCGCAGTACATCAAAGGCGTCCGGGAAGAGGTCAAGAACGGCTCGCTGCTTTCCGACGCGTTCGGACGGCAAGGAGTTTTTCCGGCGATCTACGTGACTACGGTCCTGGCCGGCGAGCGGAGCGGATCGCTGGCGGAAGTGATCGAGCGTTACATCACTTATCAAAAGCTGGCGCTTTCGGTTCGCAAGAAATTATTGGTTTCGCTGATGTATCCATCGGTTCTGATCACGTTGGTCATCTGCCTGGTGGTGTTTCTGGTGACCTACGTGGTCCCGAATTTCGCGCAATTGTATTCGAGCATGAATGCCGTCCTGCCCATGCCCACTCAGATCCTGATCGCCATCGGAACGACGGCGCGAAATTATGTGCTGCTGGGGTTCGCGTTGCTGGTGGCGGGAATCGTCGGGTTCCGTTACTGGTCGCGCACGCCCAACGGAAGCGAGATGGTCGACCGGTTCCTGTTGAAACTGCCCTATGCGGGCGAGGTGTGGCTGAAATATCAAGTCGCCCAATTTTCGCGCGTGCTGGGAACGCTGCTGATCGGAGGCATCCCGCTGCTCCAGGCGCTCGATACCGCGGCGGATTCGCTGGGGACGCAAGTGCTGAAAAAAGTCTTGCAGCAAGGTGTAAAACTGGTTCGTGAAGGCCAATCGCTCTCGCAGGCGCTGCGGCAAACCAAGGTTTTCCCGGGCCTTTCGATCGACATGATCGAAGTCGGCGAATCGACCGGCGCACTCCCCTCAATGCTCGGCAGCGTGGCTGAGTTTTACGAAGACGACGTGGCAAACCGCACCACCGCCGCACTCAGCCTGATCGAGCCGGCCATTATGATTTTCATGGGCATCTTTGTCGCTTTCGTTCTCATTTCACTGTACTTGCCCATCTTTTCTCTGGCCGATTCGATCCGGTCGTAAGCATCTGCACGGGACCGCGCTTAATTGCGTCTTAGACTTAGAGGTCAGTCTGTCGATCTTAGTCGATCGATGTAAGCGACTGATTCTAAATAGCTATGGCGGCAACTGATCGACATCTCCCGTTGGATCCCATCCAGGAGGCGGCGCGTTCCAAGGCGCTGGCGGAGCGCTATTATCACGAATTTGTCGATCTGCGCGAGGTCCGGATCGATCACGACCTGTTCCATTCCATCCCGGTCGACTTGATGTTCCGCTACAACTTTGTGCCGATCCAGGGGCACAACGGGTCGCTGGAGATCGCGGTGGCCGATCCCCGCAACCTCAACCTGATCGACGAGTTGTCGGTCCTGCTCAGCAAGAAACTGCGCGTCCGAGTCGCGACACTTTCGCAGATTTCGGATCTGCTGAAGAAAACCGAGCAGTCCCAGCGCGTGCTCGAAGAAGTCACCGAAGGCTTCACGCTGGACGTAGTCGGTGAAGAAGAGAACTCCGACGAAACCATCTCGCTCGATAAACTGGGCACGGATTCCGACATTGCGCCAGTAATCAAGCTGGTCGATACGACCATCTTCAACGCGCTGGAACGGCGCGCGAGCGATATTCATATCGAGACGCGCGATCAGGAAGTGGCTATCAAGTACCGCATTGATGGCGTGCTGCATTACGCCATGCCGCCGATTTCGAAAGACTGGCATTCGACCATCATTTCGCGCATCAAAGTCATGAGCGAACTGGATATCGCCGAGCGGCGCGTCCCTCAAGACGGGCGCTTCCGGGTTCGCTATAAGAACCGCCTCATCGATTTCCGCGTATCGATCATGCCGACGATCCATGGCGAAGACGCCGTGCTGCGCGTACTCGACAAAGAGTCCATGAGCGAGAAGTTCGCCAAGCTTTCGCTCGACGTGGTGGGTTTTTCCGATCACGACCTGACCAAGTTCCGGCGCTACATCAAGGAACCGTACGGCATGGTCCTGGTGACCGGTCCGACGGGTTCCGGCAAGACCACCACGCTATACGCCGGGCTCAGCGAAATTAAGAACGACGAAGACAAGATCATCACCATCGAAGATCCGGTCGAATATCAGATCAAGGGCATCACGCAGATTCCGGTGAACGAGAAAAAGGGACTGACGTTCGCGCGCGGGCTGCGTTCCATTTTGCGCCACGATCCCGACAAAATCATGGTCGGCGAAATTCGCGACCAGGAAACGGCGCAGATCGCCATCAACGCGGCGCTGACTGGGCACCTGGTGTTCACTACGGTTCACGCCAACAACGTGCTGGATGTGCTGGGACGCTTCCTCAACATGGGTGTGGAGCCGTACAACTTCGTCTCCGCGCTGAACTGCATTCTGGCGCAGCGGCTGGTTCGCGTCATCTGCGCGCATTGCAAGAAAACCGTGGAATATCCGGACGAGTATCTGGTCGAAAGCGGACTCAACCCGGAGACTTGGCGCGGCGTTACCTTCTATGAAGGCGCCGGATGTTTTGAGTGCGGCGGCACGGGATTCCGCGGCCGCAGCGCGATACATGAACTGCTGGATCTTTCCGAGCAGATTCGCGAATTGATTTTGAATAAGCGGCCGAGCTCCGAAATCCGCCGGATGGCGCGCGAAGAAGGTATGACATTCTTGCGCGAATCGGCGCTGGAGAAAGCGCGGGCCGGGATCACGACGCTGAAAGAGATCAACAAGGTGACGTTCATTGAAGGCTGAGAGTAAACAGACACCAACGCGCTCCATAACTGTCGCGCCCCAACTGACGGCCGCGCGGGTCGCAGGCGTTGGCGGACCAAATTAAAACGAAATGTCGTTCCTGAGTCAAATTACGAGACTGGTTAAGGACCCTCCGCCCAGCCATCTGTTCGAGCTGTCGGAGGCGGGCATCGCGTTCTCGCAAGCCGGACAGGCCGGATTTCTGCCCTTCGAACCGGGAACGCTGGTGGCTTCGCCGGTGGAGGACAACGTGTTGCGGCCGGATGCGGTCGCGTCCATGATCGGAAAGTTCGCTCCGGCCGCTGGCGCGAAAAAGCGGAGGCCGGCGGCAGTGATCCTACCCGATTATGCTGCCCGCGTCACGGTGCTCGATTTCGATTCGTTCCCGTCGTCACCCGAAGAACAGCTTTCGCTGATCAGATTTCGCGTCAAGAAGACTATCCCTTTCGACATCGAAGCGGCCGCAGTGAGCTATTTCGTCCAGCCTGCCTCTGCCAGTAAACGGATCGAAGTGCTGGCGGTGACGGTCGCCATGGAAGTGATGGCGCGATACGAAGCGCTGTTCCGCGGCGCGGGATTTCATCCCGGAGTGGTGACCACTTCGACCATCGCGGCGCTGAATCTTTACCGCGGCGAGGGCGTGGCCATTGTCGCGAAGCTTTCAGGTAGCGTGGTGACGGTCGCCGTGATTGCCGGCAATACCGTCAAATTGTTCCGCTGCGTCACGCTGGACGAGCCCAGCGAAACCGAGATTCTCGCCGTGCTGCAACCCACGTTTGCATACGTGGAGGATGAGCTGAGCACGCCCGTCAGCAAACTGATCCTGTGCGGCTTCCAGCACACGCCCTCGGGTCTTCGATGCGAGGTTGAAGCGCTACGCAGCCGCTATGGAACGCCCGGCGCGTTCAATGCCGGACTGCTGGGATACATGGAACTGGTGCAGAACTGATGCGCGTCCCGATCAATCTTTCGAGCGAACCTTTCCGGCGCGACCGGCCGATCCTGGTGTTGTTCGGCGCGGCTGGCGTAGCACTGGCAGCGTCGCTGTGCGTACTGATTCTGCTGATTGTTTCCGAGCGAGCCCGCGCGAAAGAAAATCGCGTCGCAGTCGACCGCCTCAATTCGCAAATGCGTTCGATCGCAGCTGAGCAAGCCAAGTACGACGCACTGCTGCGCCAGCCCGCAAACGCCGAAGTGCTGGAGCGCAGCCTGCTGCTGAATACGCTGGTGGAACGGAAATCGGTGAGCTGGATCAAGATCTTTTCCGATCTCGAAAGCGTGATGCCTTACAACGTCAAGCTGATCCAGGTGCGGCTGCCGGCGATCAATTCGCATAATGAAGTACTGCTCGACATGGTGGTGGGCGCGGCATCGCCCGAGCCGGTGATCGGGTTCCTGAGAAAGCTGGAGGAGTCGCCTCGCTTCGGACCGGTGGAAGGACACAGCTCGCTGCCGCCTTCGAATAATGAGCCGCTGTATCGATATCGCGTGACGGTGAACTATGCGCAGAAACTTTAGTCCTCGCTTGAAGCTGGGCGATCCCAAGGTGATCGCGCGCACCGTGGTGATGGTGCTGGGCGTAGCCAACGTGATCGCGGCGGGGCTGGCGTTGTTTCCGCCGGGCGGGTCGGCGGAAGAACTGGAACGGCAGCGCGCGACTTTGATCGGGCAAGTGCGCACCCTGCGCGAAAGAGTCGAACTGATCAAGCAGCACGCCGACGCCGTCGAGAAAGGACGCGCGGAAGGCGATCAGTTTCTCAGCCAGTATTTCCTGGCGAACCGCACCGCGTTTTCGACGTTGCTTTCGGAGCTGGAAAGCGCGGCCAAGCAGAGCCAGATCAAACCGCGCGACAACGCGTTTTCGATGGAGCCGGTGGAAGGCTCGGACACGCTCAGCATGATGAGCATCACGGCCGGATTCGAAGGCAAATACGCCGACTTGATGCGCTTCGTCCACGCGATCGACCAGTCGCAGCGGCTGCTGATCATTGAATCGCTGACCGCGGCTCCGCAGCAAAATTCGGACATTCTATCGGTCAGCATGAAGTTGAACACTTTCGTTCGGGAGGACCAGGCGCGTGAAGCTGGCTCCCAGTAAACTCGGCGGAAGTCCGAAGCAGATGGCGACCCTAGGAGGGTTGCTGGTTGTGGCGTTGATCGCCTATCTGGTGAACCGGAGTCCATCCACACCGTCTCCGGCCTCGCCGCAACGGTCCGCACCGGTGTCGGACCCGACGGTTCCGCGAATGCCGGCGGTCGCCAAGCGACCCCAGAGCCGTGCCGCGGCCAAGCGTGGTGAAAACTTTCAGCCCAGTTTGAAGCCGCCCGACGGAATGGACGTCGCCAAGATCGATCCAACCATCAAGTTGGATTTACTGGCTAAAGTTCGCAACGTTTCGATGGAGACGGGCTCGCGCGGAAGTGTGTTCGCGTTCGGGAAGGAACCGCCGCCACCGCCGCCTCCGCCGGGCCCGAAGACGACCATTACGCCAGGGTCCATGCCCGGCGCGAATCCTCCGGCGCCTCCGGATGCGAAGCCGGCGCCGCCGTCCACTCCGACGGCGCCGCCCATTCCGCTCAAGTTTTACGGCTATTCCAACACGCCGCGTGGCGGACCGAAACGCGCGTTTTTTCTCGATGGTGAAGACATCAATGTTGTTACAGAGAATGACGTCATCAAGAATCGCTACAAGATCGTCAAGATCGGCGTAAACTCGGTAGTAGTGGAGGATATGAACTTCAAGACCCAGCAGACGCTGCCGCTGGTCGAGGAGCTGGCAGGATGAAACGGGTCTCACAGCCGCGCGTTTTAACCGCTCCCTCTGGTCACGGCTCTGTGTCGGCGATGTCTAATGCCTGTGAGTCAACCGAGCCGCGAGCAGGTGCAAGAAAAGGCGAGCGTGGATTCGCGCTGCTGCTGGTGTTTCTGATGGCCGCCGCCGTCGCGATCATGCTGTATTCGCAGATCCCGCGCGTGGCCTTCGAGAGTGAACGCGAAAAAGAGCAGTTGCTGATCAGCCGGGGCGAGCAGTATAAGCGCGCCATTCAAATGTACGTGGTCGCGTACAAAAAGTATCCCGCGAAAATCGAAGACCTGGAGAACACCAACAACAAGCGCTACCTGCGGAAGCGCTATATCGATCCAATGACCGGCAAGGACGAATGGCGTCTGGTCCACGCAAATGGCGCGGGCCAGTTGACCGATTCGCTGGTAACTAAACCACCGGCCCCCGGCACTGGCGGTGCCCTGAATGCATCAAATGCGTCGAACGCCAGCGGCGCGACGGGGGCCAGCGGTGCGTCGGGAGCGACTGGCGCCGACGGACCACCCGAGGTCAATTTAGCGGTCCTCCGGCAACAGCAGCGGGATCGCGCATTGGTTGCGGCCAACGGCGGGCCGGGGTCCCAGCAGCAACAGAATATCGATCCCAACGATCCGCGCTACTGGCCTGCGATCACGCTCACGCCCTCGGGTGCAACGGGCGCAAACGGCCAGCCGCTGTTCCCGGGCCAGCAGTTTCCCGTCCAGCAATTTCCCGGGCAGCAGTTGCCCGTTCAGCAGGGTCAGCTTCCGTATCCCGGACAGCAGCTTCCTGGACAGCAGGGCCAGCCTCCTCCGTTTCCCGGACAGCAGCTTCCTGGGCAGGGTCAGCTTTCTTCGTTTCCCGGACAACAGCTTCCTGGACAACCAGGATTTCAACCGGGCCTTCCCGGCCAGCAGGTTTTGAGTCAATTGACGCCGGGCCTTCAGAGCGGCCAACCGGGCGGATTCCCGAACCTGCCTGGCCAGGGGATCAATCCGATGGGCCTGCAGGGAGCGCAGACGCCTGGGACTCCGTCGAATCCCGCGACGACGTTGATCAACAATCTGCTGACCACTCCACGTACCGATCCGGGGGCGTCGACCAACAACAGCGGGGCTGCGGGAGGCCTGGTGGGCGTCGCGAGCAACTACAAGGGCGCGAGCATCAAGGTTTATAAGGACCGCCAGAAGTATCAGGAGTGGGAATTCATCTTCGACATGAAGACGGGCCTGCCGGGCCAACAAGGCCAGCAGAACCGCCAGCAGCAACCTGGGGGTCCACTGCAACCGGGGACGGGGGCTACTCCACAAACCCCGCAGAATCCGACTGGCGGGCCCACACCGCCGCAGCCGTAGCGGCGTTCTCTTTTCGCGCTCGTATTATCGCCAATCTCACGCGACGCGCTATCAGGAAATTCAAGGCGTCGCGATGCCGCAGCGGTGGCCGGAGTCGACTGGAAGTTGGGTTGGTAAGACGCGGGCTGGTAGAATTCCTTTGATCATGCAACAGGGAATTCTTTCCGGTCTTCGTGTCATCGATTGCTCCACGTATATCGCCGGCCCCGCCGCCGCGGTGATTCTTTCGGATTTCGGCGCGGACGTGATCAAGATCGAGCGGCCTCCGTATGGCGATCCGTATCGCTATTTGGTGCAAGTTCCAGGCATGCCGGTTTCCGATCAGAACTATTGCTGGATTCTGGACGGCCGCAACAAGAAGAGCGTCGCCTTGAACCTGGGCGATCCCGAGGCGCGCGAAGCGCTGGTGAAACTGGTGGGTACCGCCGACATTTTCATCACCAATTATCAGCCGCAGCTCCAACGCAAGTTCTGCTTGGAATATGCCGGCCTTTCTGCCATAAATCCACGCCTGATCTATGCTTCGGTCACCGGTTACGGCGAAAACGGCGACGATGCCGAAAAGCCCGGTTACGATGCGACCGCGTATTGGGCGCGCAGCGGCCTGATGTACTCGATGCACAATGGCGATGCGGAGCCGGTGCAATCGCCCGCGGGTTTCGGCGATCATCCCACGTCGGTTTCGATCTTCGCGGGGATCATGCTGGCGCTGTATCGACGGCAACTGACCGGCGCGGGAAGCCGCGTCACCACTTCGCTGATGGCCAACGGCGCGTGGTCCAATGCGTGTTCGATTCAGGCGGCTCTTTGCGGCGCGGAGTTCATGCCCAAGTGGACCCGCAAGAACGCCATCAATCCCCTGGTGAATCACTACGTAACGCTCGACGGGCATCGCATTTTCTTTTGCCTGCTGGAGCCCACGCGCGATTGGCCGAACCTGTGCAATGCGCTCGGATTTCCAGAACTGATTAAAGACGAGCGTCTCAACACGCCGGCGGGCCGTCGTGCCAACAGCGCGGAGTTGATCGCGCGAATGGATCACGCCTTCGCGCAGCACGATCTGGCGCACTGGGCCAGAATCCTGAAAGAATACGATCTGATCTGGGGACCGGTGCCTCCGGCCTGGGATGTCGCACACGATCCGCAGTTTCACGCGAATCACGTTTTCGAAGAAATTCGGCCCGGCCTGAAGACGGTTCAAAATCCGATCCGTGTTGAAGGACTGGAGAAGCAGACGCCGCGCATGGCTCCGGAGATCGGCCAGCATACCCGCGAAGTGTTGCGCGATCTGGGCTATGGCGAATCCGAAATCGCAAAAATGATCGAGCGCGGGGCGGCACTGGGGTCATGAATCTCCGGCAGCTGTTCGACGTTTCCCTGGTGAACCGTCGCGATCAAGTCGGACTCGAGTGGGAGGGCCGCGAATACACCTTCGGCGAAATCGACGCGCGCAGCAATCGCATGGCGCACGCACTCGCCAGCCGTGGCCTCGCAGGCGGCGACCGTCTATGCGTGCAGCTCGCCAACCGGATCGAGATGATCGACTTGTTCCTGGCATGCGTCAAGCTGGGCGTGATCTTCGTGCCGATCAACATTCTGTATCGCGAGCGCGAAATCTCGCATATCCTGTCCGATGCCGAGCCGAAATTGACCATCACAGAGCGTGAGTTACCCGAACTAACGTCACAAACAGGTGAGGCGCATGATTTCCCCGCACTCGATGGCGATGCGCCTGCCGCGCTGGTGTACACTTCGGGAACCACCGGAACGTCGAAAGGCGCGATCCTTACACATAACAATTTCGCGTCCAATGCGGCCAACCTGATCGCGTGCTGGCAGATTACCGATCGCGACCGTTTTCTTCTCGCTCTGCCGCTGTTTCACGTCCACGCCCTCGGAAATGGTCTGCATAGCTGGCTCGTTTCCGGTTGCCGCATGCGGCTGCTGGAACGATTCGATCATCAGACCGCGGTGGAGCAGCTCCTCGATTTCCGCCCAACACTGTTTTTCGGAGTTCCCACGGTCTACGTTCGATTGCTCGAGACTCCGGCGGAAGCTGCGCATGAGATTGGCCGTCACATGCGCTTGTTCGTTTCCGGATCCGCGCCGCTTCCCGCACAGGTGCTGGAAGAGTTTCGCGGCCTCTTCGGCCACACCATTCTCGAACGCTACGGCATGAGTGAAACGCTCATGAATATTTCGAATCCCTATGCGGGCGAACGGCGGCCGGGAACGGTGGGCCTGCCGCTGCCGGGCGTTTCCGTGCGTCTGGACGAAACCGGAGAAGTTTGGGTGAAGGGTCCCAACGTATTCGCCGGATATTGGAAACGTGAAGACGCCACGCGCGCAGCGTTCGTCGATGGTTGGTTCAGGACCAGCGATATCGCCACACGATCCGACGACGGATACTACACGCTGTGCGGCCGACGCAGCGATCTGATTATCTCCGGCGGCTTCAATATTTATCCAAGAGAGATCGAAGAATTTCTCATGGAACAGCCAGAGGTGGCCGAAGCCGCCGTCGTAGGCGAAGCTCATGCCGTTCGCGGCGAGGTTCCGGTAGCGTATGTGGTGCTGCGCACTCCCCTCGATCTCGGCATCCTCGAAGCGCGATGCCGCGACAAGCTCGCGTCGTTCAAAATTCCGCGACGGTTTGAGACGCTCGAAACTCTGCCGCGCAACGCGATGGGGAAAATCCAAAAACATCTTCTGGCACCGGCCAGAACGGAGTAGACTTAAGTAATGGCCCGGACTCTTCACGCCGTATTCGACGGACGTGCGCTTCAGCCGGAGGAATCCGCGGGTCTGGAGCCGAACAGACGGTATCTTCTGACGGTCGAGGATGCTGAGCAGGACGTGCATCCATTGGCCACGCTGGTCAACATCTCAGCGGACCTGGGTGTTCCCGATCTGGCTGAACGCCATGATGACTACGCGCGGCGCGACAGCAATCCGTCAACCCATTGAAGCCCTTGAGTCCACCAATTTTCCTGGATACCGCTTTCGTCTACGCGCTCATGAACACGCGCGACGAATGGCATGAGAAAGCCGTGATGTGGCAGGTGCGGGTTGTGTCCGAGATGCGGACGCTACTCACTTCGGAGTTCGTTCTGGTCGAGATCGCCAATGGACTCGCGGCTCTGCATCATCGAAATCACGCGGTTCAAGCGATCACAACATTGCGAGCCAGCGACTATGTCGAAATCGTGCCGGCGTCCACACGTCTGTTCGACGATTCTTTTTCTCTCTATCGCGAGCGCGGAGACAAAGACTGGGGAATGACCGATTGTGCGTCGTTCGTCATCATGCGCGAACGCGGATTGACCGACGCGTTGACGATGGATCGCCATTTCCAGCAGGCAGGATTTCACGCGCTGCTTTTGGAATAGTTGGCCGTCATGTCTCGAATCCTAATGGTCGGCTCCGAAGCGTCGCCGTTTGTTAAAACCGGCGGCCTGGGCGATGTTTTGGGAGCGCTTCCAGCCGCCCTAGTGCGGCGCGGCGACGAAGTCGCGGTGGTGCTGCCTCGCTACCGCAGCGTCCAGATTCCGCATTCCGATCGGATCTGGTACTCCATGCCGCTCGGTCTGGGGGCGCACCGGTTTACGATTGCCGTCGATCAAGTGATGTGGCATGGCGTCCGCTATCTATTCGTCGACTGTCCTCCGCTTTACGACCGCGCTGGGATTTATAACCAATCCGGCGCCGACTATACGGACAACCATATCCGTTTTGGGTTGCTGAATCAGGCCGCGCTCGGAATCGCGCGCAACATTTTCCGGCCCGACGTTTTTCATGCTCACGATTGGCAAGCCGGCCTGCTTCCGCTGTATTTGCGCGCGGAATTCTCCGGGGACCCTACGTTTTTCGGAATGAAGTGCATTCTGACCATTCACAACCTGGGCTATCAAGGAAACTTTCCTGCCTGGACGCTGGGCGATCTGGGGCTCGATCCATCGCTGTATCATCCAGAAGGCCTCGAATTTTATGGTCGCCTCAGTTTTCTCAAAGCCGGCATCGTCTGGGCCGACGCGGTCACCACCGTCAGTCCGACCTATGCTCGTGAAATTCAGACGCCCGAGTTTGGGTTTGGATTCGACGGGTTGCTGCGGTCGCGCGCCTACAAGCTTTCAGGCATCCTGAACGGCGTCGACTACGGGGAATGGAACCCGGAAAACGATCCCTACATTCGCGCGCACTACTCTTCCGCCGACCTTTCCGGGAAGCGCGCCTGCAAGCTGGCGCTGCTGGAGACCCTGGGAATGCCGCCCAACCTCGATCGCCCTTTGATCGGTATCGTTTCCCGATTCGCGCATCAGAAAGGCTTCGACCTGTTCGGGGAAATCGCGGGGCAGTTCGCCGGCGAAGATGTCGCGCTGGCCGTGCTCGGTTCGGGCGATGCTTCCATGGAAGAGATGTTCCGCCACTTGGCCTACGTTCGTCCCGACAAATTTGGCGTCCACATCGGATATGACAACGCCATCGCGCATCTCATTGAAGCCGGCTCCGACATGTTCCTGATGCCCAGCCGCTATGAGCCGAGCGGGTTGAGCCAGATGTACAGTCTCCGCTATGGGACCGTCCCGATTGTCCGCGCAACCGGCGGGCTGGAGGACTCGGTGGATGCCGAGACTGGATTCAAATTCCACGGCTACTCGCCGCAGGCTCTGTTCGCCGCGATTCTAGGTGCGCTGACCGCCTTTCAGGATCGCGACGGCTGGATCGATCGGATGCGCCGCGGAATGGCTAAGGATTTTTCATGGGACGTTGCCGCCGCAAGGTATCAGGAACTGTATCGAAGTTAAGGGAACTGCGGATTGCTCCCCCGCGTAGGTTCCTTGCAGGTGGATCGGTTCAAACGATATCTAGTGCGCCGGTACTTCCTGCGTTTTCACATGGCGATTATGGTCGCCACGGCGACGGCGCTGGGTGTGATCGCCAGCAAGCTTCTCCTGATGGCCGGCCTGACGAACGTTCTGGCGCGGTATCCGGCGGCGGCTCTCGTCGCGGTGTTCGGATTCATCGCGCTCACGCGGCTTTGGATCAGCTATATCGCGTTGGGCGATCGCAGTCTTTGGGAGTCGTTGGATCTCCCCGATTGCGATCTTCCGGTTGATGATGCCTTCTCATTTGGCGGTGGTGACTCGGGCGGGGGCGGCGCATCTGATTCGTTCGCATCGTCACACTCATCAGCGGCGGACGCGGGAAGTCACGGAGTCGGTGTGGACTTCGACCCGGGCGAAGCCGTTTGGATCGTAATCCTTCTCGCGGCGCTCATTGCGGTCATTTGCGGGAGCGGAATCTATCTTATTTACACGGCGCCTGAAGTCCTCCCGGAAGCCGCGTTCGCGGCTCTGATGCCTGCAGTGCTTGCGAAAGCTTCAAAAGTAGGCTGGATTCGGCCGGTTCTGCGGGCCACCTGGATTCCGCTTGGCCTGGTCCTGGTTGTGACCATTGCGCTTGGGGCTGGAGTGCATCAGTACTGCCCGGGCGCGGCGAAACTCACGCAGGCCTGGGGATGCCGAGCAGACTTGCATCCAAACCACCCCATCGCGCATCATAAATAGCGGAGCTTAAACAAGAAACATATGGCCGGTGAAAACACCCTTCAATTTACAGACAGCGCTTTTGACCAGGAAGTCCTGAATTCGGACGTCCCCGTTCTGGTGGACTTCTGGGCGCCCTGGTGCGGTCCTTGCAAGGCGATGACGCCGACCGTGGATGCGCTCGCGACGGAGTTCGCCGGTAAGATCAAGATCGGAAAGATGAATACCGACGAGAACCCCGCTACGCCAATGCGCTACCAGGTTCGCGGCATTCCGACCCTGCTGCTGTTCAAAGGCGGCAAAGTGGTCGAGCAGCGCGTCGGCGCGATGCCGAAGGCGGAACTGCTGAAGATCCTCGAACCGCACGTCGCGAAGGTCGTCAGCTAGTAACTCGGCGCCTATTCCATAGGATTCCAAAACCCGATCCACAGCTTAATGCGAGCGTAGCGCCGCCCGCGAACCACGGCGAGATGGCAAGAATCACGGCGGCGGACGTGAGCAGGGCGACCCATGGAAAATGGCGGGTTATCACTGTGACGCCAAGTCCGACCACAATCACACCACTCGTGCACGCCACCAAGTACCAGACCGATAGAGGTTGTCCCGCGTCTCCGGCGGCAAACGCCGTGACGATATAGATCACCGCCAGAGCGATCGTTGCCGTTCCAGCGCAAAGCTCTAGTATCCAGCGCGCCGCCCTCACCCTTTACGACGTGACTGCTCCTCGCGCAGCCGACCCGACCAGCTTCACGTACTTCTGAAAAACACCCGACGTGTATTTTGGTTCAGGCGTTTTCCATGAGTACAACCTTGCCGTCAGTTCCTCCGCCGGAATCTCCAGCTCGATTGTACGTTTTTGAATATCAATCGATACCGAGTCTCCTTCACGAACTGCGGCGATCGGACCGCCACTGGCAGCCTCCGGAGCCACGTGACCGACCATGAATCCACGGGTCGCCCCGCTGAAGCGGCCGTCGGTTATCAGCGCGACGCTTTCCGATAATCCCGCGCCGACGATTGCGCCGGTCACGCCCAGCATCTCGCGCATTCCTGGACCGCCGCGCGGGCCTTCATAACGGATCACAATCACGTCGCCGTCGCGAATGTTGCCGCTGGTGACGGCGTGCATGGCGTCTTCTTCGCAATCGAACACGCGAGCTGGACCGCGCTGGCTCTTCCGGTCGAGGCCGGTCACTTTGATGACGCAACCCTCCGGCGCGAGGCTTCCTTTCAGGATCACCAGGCCGCCCGACGTCTTGAGCGGATTCGACAACGGACGAATCACTTCCTGGCCCGGTGTCTCCTTCGCGTCAGCGGCTTCTTCAGAGAAGGTTCGTCCCGTGACCGTCATCGCCGATCCGTCGACGTATCCGCCATCCGCGAGGCGTTTTGCGATCACTGCCATCCCACCGGCGCGATCCACGTCGACAGCGACAAAGCGCCCGGCCGGTTTCAGATCCACCAGCAGCGGCGTGCGTTCGCTGATCTTCTGGAAATCGTCGAGGGAAAGCTCGACTCCGGCCTCGCGAGCCATGGCGAGCAGATGAAGCACGGCGTTGGTCGATCCGCCACTGGCGGCGACGGATGCGATGGCATTCTCGAAGGCCTTCCGCGTCGCGATCGAGCGGGGCCGCCGGTCCGCGCGAACCGCATCGACGGCGACCTGGCCGCATCGAAACGCCACCTGCGCTTTTCGCGCGTCCACCTGCGGAACTGCGGCGGTGTTCATCGGCGCCAGTCCGATCATCTCCATCACGGTCGCCATAGTGTTCGCGGTGAACTGGCCGCCGCATGCGCCCGCGCCCGGACAGGCCGCATTTTCGATCTCAAGCAGCTCCGCATCCGTGATTTTGCCTGCGGCGTTCGCGCCGACGGCTTCGAAGACATCCTGAATGGTAAGGTCGCGACCATGGTGATGCCCCGGCATAATCGATCCGCCGTACAGGACTAATCCCGGAGTATTCAACCGAAGTAGCGCCATCGCTCCGCCGGGAATAGTCTTGTCGCAGGCGACCAGCGTGACGATTCCGTCGAACATGTGGCCGCGGGCAACCAGCTCAATGGAATCCGCAATCAAGTCGCGGCTTACCAGCGACGCTTTCATGCCTTCGGTCCCCATGGTGATGCCGTCGCTGATCGCGATAGTGTTGAATTCCATGGGCGTTCCGCCCGCAGCGCGCACTCCGGCCTTCACATGTGTCGCGAGTTCGCGCAGGTTGAAGTTGCACGGCATGGTCTCGATCCACGTGTTGGCGATGCCGATGATGGGCTTCTTCAAGTCCTCATCGGAGAATCCAATCGCTTTGAGCACGATGGTCGCCGGGGCACGGTCGCGACCCTGGGTGATGGTGTAGCTGTTTAGTTTCATTTCGAAGCTCTATGATATGAAGAAGTCGGCCCGACATGCAGAAATCTCGGATTCGGATGGCGCTTACTATTCTCGGTGTGTCCTTCGGGATCGCAATGGGGCAAGACTGTAAAAACATGACGTACGAGAGCCGGAATCAAATCGACCCCAGTCCGATACGCGTGGCCGCCGTTCAAGGCGTCGTACAGGACGCCGAGAGGGTGAAGATTCCACGCGCTTGCGTAGGCATCTTCACTGGGGCTGACCACCAACTTGTCGGGGTTTCGCAAACGGGCGAGGACGGTCGGTTTGAATTGAAGGGCATCGATTCGGGGGACTACCGTCTCGTCGCAAAGTATGACGGCTTCTGTGTCGCCAACGCTCGACTTCGACTGACAGCGGGAACGCGGCGGGTAAAGGCACTGGTGGTTCATATGAAACCAGGTTCGATTGATGGCTGCAGTTACGTTGACCAAAAGATGTGATAGCCCTGCTGAACACAACTTTACAATCGTGATGCAAGAATCGAACGCTTCGTCCGTCTTAAAATAGAGGAAGACGCGTTAACCGGAACTTTCAACACGAAAATATCGTCCTAACTGATTGCGGGGGGAATCCCAGACTTGAAACGTAAGTGGAAGATTACGCTACTGATCGTTGTGCCGCTACTGATCGCCGGTGGAGTGTTCGGCGGCATGCGCTGGAGCCAGCGCGACCTAGTGACGGTGCAGACCGGAGCTGTTACGCGGGGCGACCTGACCTCGGTCGTGACCGCGTCCGGCGAAGTTAAACCTCGTAATTACATCAACATAGGAGCCAACGCGCAGGGCCGCATTGTGGACCTTCTGGTCCGGGAAGGCGACCACGTCCGCAAGAATCAGGTGGTGGCTCGCATTGAGCACGTGCAGGCGCAGGCCGACGTGACGGCGCAAAAGGCCATGGTCGCGTCATCGCAGGCCGATTCGGCCGCGGCCGAGCAGGGGATTCGAGTGGCGGATGAGAGCATCAAGACGGCGGAAGCGACGCTCGAAAAATCGCGCAATGAGCAGCGCCGTTCCAAGATGCTGCTGGACAACGCCGAGAAGATGTTCGGTTACAACCTGATTGCAAAACAGGACCTGGACCAGAGACGCGCCGACTACGATTCGGCGACAGCCACGATCCGTGAGAACGAAGCCCGCCTGCAGCAGATGAAGGTGCAGCGCCAGCAGACTTCGGCGCAGCTTAATTCGGTGCAACGCCGAGTCGCACAGGTCGAAGCCGGGCTGTCGCGAATCGAGGATGTTCTCGCCAAATATGACGCGCTCGCGCCGCTGGATGGCGTGGTGACCGATCTGCCTGTTCGGGTCGGCGAAACCGTGGTGCCGGGCGTGCAGAATTCCGCCGCCTCGACCATCATGACCATCGCCGATATGTCGCTGATCACCGCAGAAGTAAAAGTCGACGAGACCGATATCGTCAACGTCCACCTGGGTCAGGTCGCGAACATCACCATCGATGCAATGCCCAATCGCACGTTCACGGGAAAGGTGATCGATATCGGAAATACGGCGATCCTGCGCTCGTCTGGACTGGCTGCGTCACAAAGCGCGAACTCCAGCCAGGAGGCGAAGGATTTCAAAGTCGTCATCGCTCTCGATTCGCCGCCGCAGGAAATCCGGCCGGGATTGTCCTGTTCGGCCAAGATCGTGACCGCGACGCGTAAAAACGTGTTGTCGATCCCGATTCAGGCGCTGACGGTTCGCAAGAAGGGCGACCTGGAAGCGCCCAAGGAAGGCGTACAGGCGTCCACCGAGCTGGTGCCCGACAAATCGCGCAACGAAGAAATTCAGGGTGTGTTCGCGATCCGCGACGGGCACGCGGAATATCGCAAAGTCGAAACGGGAATCACGGGCGCAACCGACATCGAAGTCCTCAGCGGATTGAGCGACGGCGACCAGATTCTCACCGGCAGCTATAAAGTGATCCGCACCATCCGCAACCAGGCGCGCGTCAAAGTCGACAATCGTCCGCCGGTACTGGCCGACGCAAAACCATAAACGGCGGGGCGTCGAACATCGTCAAGTTACAATAGGGTCACCTTACAAAAATCAATGGCACAGGCAGCGGTTCTCGATAAAGTCGAGCGTGGGGCGCAACTCAAGCGCGACGGAATCATCATTCGCACCTGGGACCTGCGCAAGACCTACATCATGGGTGACCAGGAGATCAACGCGGTCTCCGGCATCGATATCGAAATCAAAAAGGGCGAGTACGTGGCGATCATGGGCCCTTCGGGGTCCGGAAAATCGACGCTGATGAACCTGATCGGCTGCCTTGATACGCCGACCTCCGGCCAATATTTTCTGGCGGGCAACCTGGTCAGCGATATGGACGACGACGAGCTGGCGCGAATCAGGAATAAAGAAATCGGTTTCGTGTTCCAGACGTTCAATTTGTTGGCGCGCGCGACGGCGCTGCACAACGTGGAATTGCCGCTGATCTACGCCGGTCTCCCGCACAAAGAACGCGAGGCACGCGCCAAGCATTCCTTGCGCGCGGTCGACCTGGAGCCTCGAATGATGCACAAACCGAGCGAGCTATCCGGCGGTCAGCGCCAACGCGTGGCGATCGCACGCGCGTTGGTGAACGATCCGTCGATTCTGCTGGCCGACGAGCCGACGGGCGCGCTCGACACTGCGACTGGCAACGAAATCATGGCGCTGTTCGAGCGGCTGCATGATCAGGGCAACACGATTGTTCTGGTGACGCACGAAAATGATATCGCCATGCACGCACATCGGGTGATCCATATCCGCGATGGCAAAGTGGAGCGGGACGAGAAGGTCAAGTAGGTCGCCGCTTGCGAAACACGCGCACGAGTGCCAGCACGCCGTTCGTCGCGACGATCGTCCAGCACCACGTTTCGTAGTAGATCCCGTTTAGCGGCAGGGTTTCGGGGAAAAAACTCAATGCGTATCCAATAGCCACGAGAGCTACGACTGTGGCGGGTCCCTTCCAGCGCCATCTCCATTTCTCGAGGGCATCCGTCGTCCAGAAGGTCGCGATGAGAGCGGGCGAAAATGCCGTAAGGACAGCCAGAGTCCACCTTAACCGCACTGGCCACGTGACCGGGTCGCGTACCACGGCGAACGTAAACGTGATAAAAACCGACGGCTTCCAAAACAGCCGCATGCCTCCAATCTTTGCCAAAGAAACCAGCGTCACAGAAGCGACCAGCGGTAGCCACATTCCAGCTAATCCTGTCCACCAAATAGATCGCGTGCCGGCACCACTTCGTCCAATTCGTGCGGCGAGGACGGATGCCGGCGCGGCAGCAACGAAGATGCCTACGAGCATCTTCTCTGGATAATCAAGCGACGCTTCGCTGATAAGTTGAGCATTGCGAGTTTCCAGGCCGGGAAACTGCAGCGCGAACATGATCAATACAAGACTGACACTCATCGCCAGGAGCGTCAGTATGGAGATCCGCTGAATCCGTCCGCCTCCCCAGCCGACCGCTGCGGCGACGGTTCCGAATACAACAATAGGGAATTTCGAATCGGTGCCGCCTGCCGGAAACCAATACCAGAATGCCAGCGCGCCCGTACCTGCCAGTTTGCCTAACAGCAGCGTGGCGCCGGCACAACACCACGCGATTGCGAAGAGCCTCAGCAGCTTGTGGTAACGATCGCCGGACGATAGTTCCCGGCTCCAGTACGCCGGAGCGATGTGACAGAGAACCATCCCTCCGAACGCGCCAAGAGCAAGGATCACGGCAAACCCGATCGGATTGTTCGTCGGCCACGCGGGATCTACAGTCCACGGCCAAGTCGGCAACGAAAAGAAAAGTGCGGCTTCGAGAGCGACGTTCCACCAAACGCCCAGTCGTGAGCCTTCTGCAGGATCGGGCATTGGAGCTTTAGACTCCACGCCTCACTCTTAGGTTCCCTCGACGTCACGATACCCGCTCAAGCCATGGGCGCATATTCGTTGGAATCCGTGGCGCGCGCACTCGTGCGTGCCGCGTCGAGACTTTCTCGACGCCATGACACGTGCAAGGGAACCGGCGTCGAGACGAGTCTCGACGCGGCACGCACGAGTGCGCGCGCCACGGCATTTGAGCATGCTGCGAAAACTGAATAAGGTATTGGTAGTGATCCTCTACAACAATGCCCGGATCATGAGCCAGCTCACAACGCAAGCTGTCGCACTCGCGGCTGCGCCTACCGCGACGGCGGCTCCGCCGACTTTGGCGAACATTTTCAAGTTGATTTCCAGCCCCATGGCCGCCATCGAGAGCGCGAGCGTGATGTTTCCCGCCTCGGCCAGAACATTCGCGAGGTTTACTGAATATCCGCTCTGGAATTGCAACACCGGCAGCAGGCGTAGCGAGTTTAACAGAAACAATCCGAAAAATCCCCACAGGAACGGTGGGACCAAGCGAGCGTAGTGCACGGTCACGCGATCTTTGCGGGTCCGCGCATAGCCCAGTGCCAGCGCCAGCAGCAGCGGGGCCAGCAGAGCGACGCGCACCAGTTTGACCAGCGTCGCCACGCCGCCGGCTTTTTCGCTGAACGCGAATCCGGCTGCGACGGCTTGCGGGACGGCGTGAATTGTCGATCCGGCCCACACGCCGTAGCCGTTATCGCCAAGCCCGATCGCTGTGCCAACGAATGGGCTGACGAACATCAACACCAGGCCCAAAACGTTGATGGCACCCATGGACAGCATGACGTCCTGATCCTCCGCATCGATCAGCGGCGCGACGGCCACAATCGCGCTGTTGCCGCAGATGGCCGTACCCGCGCCAATCAGGACGCTGGTGCGCGGCCAGACGCCGAACATTTTGCCGAAGATCCACGCCGACGCCATCGCCGCAGTCATGGTCGCGACGATGATCAAACACGCGCGGAATCCGACTGCGGTCGCGTTCGCGAAACTCAGCGTCGCGCCGGTCAGGACGATGGTTAGCGGAATGGTTCGCCGCACGGCATGCTTGGCGCCCTCAAGTATCTGTTTGCGCAGCGGGAGAACGGTAGCCGCCAAAGCACCGGCGAAGATGGCGAGAATCGCCGCGCTCACCGCCTGCGCACTCCAGATGGTCCTTCGACGCGGAATGGCGCGAAGGGAAGATAGTGGATCGCATAGGCGATGACCGTTACTGCGGCTGCGGCCGCCCATCCCGGCCAGGGGTTCAACGTTTTTACGGGAGCCGGTTTCGGCGCACTCTTTTTTTCTACGAGCGGCAGGACATAGGCGCCTTCCATCGATCCGAGCGATCGAAGCGCCTCGGGGCTGAGTCTACGGACGGGCTGCATTTAGGATTTTACTGCGCCACGCCTGCTTTTTTGAAATCGCCGCCTTTGAAAATCGAGATCGACGAAAGATCGACGTGGCGCTTCACGGCCGCGCTCACATCGGCGGGGCTGAGAGCGGAAATCTTGCGCTCCAGTTCGGCGTCGCGCGCCATGGTCCACCCGTATTGAGCATTGCGTGCAAGCTGCCGCACCAGCCCGCGATCGTCGGCGCGTCCCACCTGGCGCTCGTCGAGAAGCGCTTTCTTGGCGGTCTCCACTTCGTCGGCGGGGAATCCGTCATTGAGGATCTTTGAAATCTCGTCCTTAAAGGCGCTCTCCACTTTCACGATGTTTTGAGGATTGCAGATGGCGATGTTCAGGAATTGACCGAAGCGGTCCACGGGGCTCGCCACGAAGACACTCTGGACGGCGTAGCTCAAGCCGTCCTTTTCGCGAATCCGCAGCCACAGGCGCGAACGGGAGCCGCCGCCGATCATCGTTGTAGCGAACAGCATGGCGGGATAATCCGGATCGCCTTCATTCATTTCTAAAGTCATACCCGCCCCGAACATCGCGTTGGCTTTGTCCGGCGTCTCGATCGCCCGGTTCACGACTTCCAGTTTTTTCCAAGTTCGCCCCACGCGAGCATAGGGCGACGCGTTTTTCCAATTTCCGAAGAGTTCCGTGGCGAGCTTCTGCACTTCAGCCGGATCGAAATCTCCAATGACTGCGAGCTCGGCGCTGCTGGCTCCGTACAACTGGGCATGGAACTTCTTGAGATCGTCCAGCGTGACCTTCTTCAAATCGCCCACGGACTCATCGAACGTCTGGATGGTTCGCGGGTCCCCGGGGGGATACATGCTCAGATGCCGGTTCATCATGTTGATCACCAGCGCTTGGGGCTCGCTGCGCTGGCCTTCGATGCGTCCGATGGTGGACTGGCGCAGCGGCTCGAATTCGGATTCCGGGAAAACTGGCTCGCGCAAAACCTCGGCGGCGAGCCGGAGCGCGTCAAGGAAACCGGCGCGCACAGTACTGATGGAAAGAGTCGCGCCGGTGAGCGCGGCGCCCGACGCCCCCATCTGGATCTTGTGCTGATCGAGCGCGTCCTGAAGCTGCTGGCGCGTGTGTTTCGCGGTACCGCGCATCAGCATCGCCGCGGTCAATTGAGCGGCGATGTCTTTGCCTTGCAGGCTCTTCTCATCGCCATAGTGGAGCGCGACCACGGCGTTCACGGTGGCGCCGCGCGTTTTCTTGGGCAGCAGCGCCAGCTTCATCCCATTTGGCAATGTGACGCGAACGGTTCGCGCGTCGATGTTGGCCGGCGAAGCGTCGAATGCCTCGCCTTCCTCCGCTGTGGCGCCGCCTTTGTAATCCTTGAACATCGCGGCGAGATCGGGGGTGGCTGGAATCTCGGATCGATCCGGCTGCGCCGTGGGAATGAAGCGTCCGATCGTACGGTTCGACGATTTCAGATAGGTCTTGGCAACGCGGGCCACGTCTTCCGGCGTGACGGCCTTGATCCGGTCGCGATCGAGGAACAGCAGCCGCCAGTCTCCCGCGGAGGCGGTTTCGCTCAGCATGATTCCGACATCCTTGGAACTGTTCAGGGCCAAGTCGATGTTCTTGAGCAAGCGAGTGCGCGCGCGGTCCACTTCGTCCTTGGAAGGCGGCTCCTTGGCGATGCCGTCGATGACGGTCAGCATGGTCTTCTCGACGTCATCCAGCGAGCCATCTTTGCGGACCTGGGAATTGAAGATCGCCAGGCCGGCATCGTGCAGCGTGTAGGTATCTCCTCCAGCCGAGATAGCCTTCTTCGATTCCACCAGCGCCTTGTACAGCCGGCCGGAGGGCGGAGCGGTGAGGATCTGCTCCAGCACTTCGAGCGCAGCCGCGTCGGGATGAGCGGCGGCTGGGATGTGATACGCGGTTATGATCGCCTGCGTGTCGCCCACACGGCGCAACACCACTTCGCGCTCGCCGTCCTGGGTCGGCTCTTCGGTATAGGTTGGGGAAAGCTTGCGCGACGGCTTGGGAATCGCACCGAAGGTTTCTTTGATCCAGCCCAATGTTTTCGCTTCGTCGAAATTTCCCGCGACCACCAGCACCGCATTGTCGGGCTGATAGTACTGGCGATAAAACGCCTGCAATTTTTCGATGGGCACGTGCTCGATGTCGCTGCGGGAGCCGATCGGGCTGCGGCCGTAACCGTGCCACAGGTACGCGGTCGACAAGACGCGCTCTTCCAGCACTCGCGTGGGACTGTTCTCGCCCATCTCAAACTCGCTGCGAACCACGGTCATCTCGCTGTCCAGGTCGCTCTTGGCGATTTTGGAATTGACCATGCGGTCCGCTTCCATCTCCAGGCCGAAGCGAAGGTTCGCTTCGGTAGCCGGCATGGTTTCGAAATAATTGGTGCGGTCGAAGGAAGTGGATCCGTTGTACTCCGCGCCGTGGTTCGCCAGCTCGATCTTGATATCGCCGCGGGTCTTGGTGCCCTTGAACACCATGTGTTCCAGCAGGTGCGCCATCCCGGTTTCGCCATACCCTTCGTGCCGCGATCCGACCAGGTAGGTGAGATTCACGGTCACCTTCGGCTGGGTTTTATCGGGGAACAGCAGAACGTCCAGCCCGTTCTCCAGCCGGTATTCGTTGATACCTTCCACCGTCGTGATTTTCGTCTGGGCGAAGCACAGGCCGGATAGCAGGGCAAGAGAAGCGAGAATTCTCATGATCTTCAGGCTATCATCATCGACGCGCGCCGGGCCCTTTGGTCGCGGGCTTGACAGGACCAGCATCATTATTCTAAGTTAACGTTTCGACTTGGTCACGCCACGGATGGGGCCAGCCGCGTCGTCGATAGCATTTTCTATGGCAAATAATGAGGCCGCAGAGGCGCGGACAGTGGAGCAGGTTCTCGACTCCAACCTCGATAGCGTGGACGTCGCCGAAGAGGCGGTGCTGCGCGAGGCCCAGGAATTGGGATTCGATGAAGACGAACAGCATCGCATCGGGATGTCCGTTCGCGAGTGCATGGTGAATGCGGTGGTTCACGGCAATCGCTATAACGCCCGGAAAAAAGTTCATTTGACGGTGTCCCGTACAGCGGACCGGCTGACGGTGGTGATCGCCGACGAAGGCGATGGTTTCGATTTGACCACGCTTCCCGATCCGCTGGCGAACGAAAACCTGTTGCGTCACTCGGGCCGCGGCCTGCTGCTGATCCAGGCGTTTATGGACGAATTCCAGATGCGCGTTCGGGAACCCAGGGGCACCGAAGTAAAAATGGTAAAGTACGTGGGGAAAGCTTAAGCTCAGGAAAGGCAAGGAGGATTCACGTGAGTGTGAAACTGACCACCCGCCAGGTGGGGGATGTGACGGTTATAGATGCGGTAGGCCGCATCACGTTAGGCGAGGGAGCCAGCACGTTTCGCGACAGTGTTCGCGATCTGGTTTCGAGCGGCCACAAGAAATTGCTGCTGAACCTGGCCGAAGTTTCTTATATCGACAGCTCGGGAATCGGCGAGATGGTATCCGGTTTCACGACGGTGACCAATCAGGGAGGCCAGGTGAAGCTGTTGAACCTGACCAAACGCGTCAAGGATTTGTTGCAGATCACCAAGCTGTACACCGTTTTCGAGGTTTTCGACGACGAAGCCGCGGCCGTTAGAAGTTTTTCGTAACGAATTTGGAGAATTAGTGCGGCTCGGGCTCACTGTTTAAAGTGAGGGAGGGCTGTTGGTCCCCGTTAGAGAGCCTAAAACGTATACGATCCTGCTGGCGGACGAAATGACGCTAGTCCGGGAAGGGCTGGCCGCCCTGTGCGAAGTGAATCGCGAGGCGAGCCCCCACTTCCGCGTCGTCGACCAGTGCTCGGAAGGCGTGGTCGCTCTGCGCCTGATCGAGGAGCACCGGCCGGATATCGCGGTGCTGGATCTCAATCTTCCGGATTTGTTCACGCTGGAGGTGGTGCGCCGCGTCAAGGAAGCCAATATTCCGACGAAGATCGTGGTGCTTTCCACGCGGCGGGACCGCAAGACGGTGGTAGAGGCGCTGCGTTGCGGGGTCAGCGGATTTCTGCTGAAATCGGCGCCTTCGCAGCAACTTCTGGAAGCGTTCGGACAGATCCTGGACGGCGGCATCTACGTTTCGCCGGAACTTGAGCTGCATAAGATTTTCGGCGGAGGCCAGCCGCCCGCCGCCGACGACCCGCTCCAGGCGCTCAGCGCCCGGGAGTACCAGGTCTTTTCGTTGCTGTGCGATGGAGTGCGAGCCAAAGAGATCGCGGCGCGGCTATCGCTCAGCCCCAAAACCGTGGACACCTATCGCGCGAGCTTGATGCGCAAACTGGATATCCACGACGTCGCCGGACTGGTCAAGTTCGCGATCCAGCGCGATTTGACGTCCTCTCGCTAAATTTGCTTTTTGTGGCGCAAGTTTCAGAGGCTGGGGAAAGACTCAAATCAGGGGGGCGGCCCCCCTGGTCTCGCGCGATCCCCTGATCGCGCTTCATCGCCAAAAAATCAGGTCGACAGACACGCGGAAAGGCCGATCGGGGGATCTGGGGATCGGCCGCGGACCAGGGGGTCCGCCCCCCATTGGCTCGAATCCAGTGAGGTTGAGGTTTTTTGCAGCGTCTGAAGCTTAGGCCACACGGCTACGATTCGTCCATGTGCCACGCGCGCCAGCGGCGCTTGGGTGGAAACAGCCGGATCAGCAGCATGCCCACTATAAAGCCGCCGATATGTGCGAACCACGCCGTCCCGCCGCCGCTATAAGCGTTCTCTCCCAGCGATCCGAATCCACTGAAGAATTGAATCGCGAACCAGAACAACAGCAGAAACGCCGCGGGAACCTCGGTAGTGGTAATGAAAATGAAAATGGTGAGCAGTGTAACGATGCGGGCGTGCGGAAACTTAATCAGATAGGCGCCCATCACGCCGGCGATCGCGCCGCTGGCGCCAATGGTCGGCACCCGCGAATACGGATTGAACAGGATATGCACTACCGCTGACGCCAATCCGCACAACAGATAGAAAACCAGGAAGCGTCCGCTGCCGATCAGGTCCTCGACATTACGGCCGAAAACCCACAGGTACAGCATGTTCCCCAGCAGGTGCAGCCACCCCCCGTGCAGAAACATGGACGTCATCAGGGACGCCATGCGCAGATGATCGGGGACGATGCCCCAATTCGTCACGAACTGGTTGAGGTCGAACTGGCTCAGCGTCGCCTGATACAGAAAAATCACGGTATTGACCGCAATCAGGCTGGCAGTGACCGTGGCGGGCGAGTAAACTCGCTCGGTGGAGCGTAGGGGAATCATGCGCGCTGCGCAATCGACGCGAAATCGGATTGAGACCGGCGTTCGGCGCGTTCCATGAGCGCGCGTGCCGCGTCGAAGGTGGCGATGCCGCCGCGCGCGCCCAGCCGGGTACAGTTCAGTGCGGCCATCGCGTTGGCGAATTCGAGTGTGTCGCGCATCGGCATCCCTTCGAGCACAGCATAACAAAACGCTCCATGAAACACGTCGCCAGCGCCGGTCGTATCCACGCAATTCACCACGAACGCAGGTGAGTAGATGAATCGTCCGATACCTTGATCCACGACGCGGGCCAGAGCGCCGTGGGCGCCCAGCGTCATCGCCGCGACGCGCATCTTGTACTCTTCCTGAATCAATTCAAGCGCGCGGAAGGGATCGTGCTCGCTGGTCCACTGGACTGGAAAATCGGAGCTGGCCACCAGGTAATCGACGGAGCCCAGCACGCGATCGAAGCCGTGATAGACGGTGTCGACGTCGACGCTGACGGGAATCTCCAACTGGCGCGCGATGCGCGCGGCTTTTTCGACCGCCGGTGTATCGTGACCGTCGATGTGCAGCATCCGCGTTCCGGCGATCTTCTCGTGCGTGATGCTTTCGGGGGAAAGCCGCAGGCAGTCCGGACGGCTCCAGAAAACGGTGCGCTCGCCCGTGGATTGATCGATGACGATGTAGGCGCTCTGATTGGGGCAGTTCGTGCGCACTTCCACGGCGTCGAGATTGATCCCGGTTTCGCGCAGGCTGGCGAGCTGGATGTGTCCGCGTTCGTCGTCGCCCACGGTCCCGATGTACTTTACGCGCTTGCCCAGGCTCGCCACCGTAACCAGGGCGCTCGCGACCTGGCCGCCGGGGCTGAGGATCTCCTGCTCGATCCGCTCTTTTCCAGCGTAGGCGGGGAAATGCGAAACCAGAACTAAGGTGTCGGTGGCATTCAAGCCAATGCCGGTAAGGTCGAACGTATTCATTACTTGATGAACTCAAGTATCGCGCGAGCCGTGAGGTCGTCGTCTTTCAAGGTGGAGATTATCTCGGAGATGTGACTTTCACCGGGAATGAACAGCAACTTTGCATCGGCGAATTGTTTCTTGAGAGCCGCAGCGAACTCGCGGGCTTGTTTGGGGAGTCCCAGATAATCCCACTGGCAATACGTGATCAGAAGCGGCGGAACGCGCGGATGGATATATTGCATGGGCGAGGCGTTCTTATTCTTGAAATCCGCCAATGGTTCGACGTCGTAAACTCCGCTCATGGTCACAACGCCGCGAATCGCGCCGGGCGAAATATCGTACTTTTTCAACCACTCCGGATCGAGCCCCAGCAACGACGCGAGATGCCCACCCGCGGAATGGCCGGCGATATAGATCCGCGAAACGTCGCCGCCGAACTGGGCGATGTGGCGGTCCACCCACGCAAACGCCGCCGCCGCATCCTCGATTTGCGCCGGGTGCGGATGCTGCGGCATCAGACGATAACTGGGAACCGCCACGCCGATACCGGCTTTCGCGAAGCGATTCCCGAAGGCCGCATAAATAGCGCGGTCGCCGGATTTCCATGCCCCGCCATGGTAGAACACCATCACCGGAAAATTATTTCTCCCTTTTGGAAGATACAGATCGAGGTTGTGCTTGGCGATGCCGTCGTCGACATATGCTATGTCCTTTTGCACTTCGACTTCCGGGGAAATGGTTCCAGCGGGCAAGGTGACGTTCGGAGAAGGGCCAACGTGGATCGGATTGGTGGAAATCCACGGCTGATCCTGGCCGTCGATAGTGAGCCACACTTCGAGCCGATAGGAGCCCGGTTCTTTGACGGTGTAAGAGAATCGCGTTTCGTTGGCCTCCGCGACAACGGCCTTGTCGTTCACGATTTTGATTTTTCCTGGGATGGGAAGATTGATCACCAGACTCGTTCGCCCCATGAGTGGAATCGTATCGCTGATTTCGAATACGCCCAGATTGTTTTCGGCGATGAAGGAGAAGCCTGCCGGATCGCACAGCCAGTCTCTCGCGGCGTACGCGCGGCCGGTTGCGATGGATTCATCCACCGCCGCCGCCGTCAATTCGCGAGCGAGGATGTGCGTGCTCGAATGCCGAAAGGCAAGGTCATAGTGAACGCCCGGAAAACGCCCGCCTGCCGCATCGAAAACTTCGTCGGGATACTCTCTAAACCGGCTCTGCCATTGTTTTGTGTCCTTCGACGAATCCACAACAGGGGATGAGTCGATGACCGGCATCTTGAGAGCTGCGTTCATGAAAAGGATCCCGTCGCGGAGTTCCGTAGGCGGACTTCCGGTCAACAGGACTTGAACGTCAGCGGCTTTCGCGGCTTTGATGATTTCTGGTTTGATCGCATCGGTGATATTCACCGCGCGATAGTCGTGATACACACCTAGGGCAGGCATCACGGCCCGCTTCTTCATCCACTCGACGCGCTGGGCATGGACGGCTTCCAGGTGTGCAGGTGCGAGAGGATCTGTGGCAAAACAGAGCAGGGGAAAGACAACGACAGCCGATAACCTCAGCACGTTCACAATTGTATGACGGCTATTCTTTGGTCGGCGGAATCTCGTAGAGATAAATGAGATGGCCCTGCTTGCCTTCGGTCTCGACCTTATTCGGCTTCCAGCCGGGGATGGCGTAATCGTGCGAGACAACGCGAGCGCCGGGCTTCAGGTATTTTTCGAGGCGCGGGCGGAGCTGGGCATTCAACTGCGTGCCCAAGTAAAGTGCCACCACGTCGGCGCCGGTCAGATCGACGGCCAGAAGATCGCCTTGCATCACACGCGCCTGCTGCTGCACGCCGGCCTTCTCGATACGAGCTTCGGCTTTGGCGACCAGCTTGGGCGAAATCTCCACACCGATCGCCTTCAATTGGAATTTCTGAACGGCCTCCACCAGGATGATTCCGTCGCCGCAGCCCAGGTCGTAGAGCGTTTCACCAGGCTTCGCCTTGGCTAGTTCGAGCATGCGGTCCACCACGCGCACCGGAGACGCAACGTAGGGCGAAAGCTTGTTCGCGTAACGAGGATCCTGAGCCATGGCGCAAAGCGACGTCATGGCGACGAGACAAATCGGCCAGCGCATTTTCAACTCACACCCCTTATTGTGCCGGAACAGCAGGTGCGTTCCGCCCGTGCTTCAATTTTACTATACGCGTGACCATTTCAGTCATGGCGAACCACAAATCGCGCGGGCGGCTGATGGTGTACTCGGTTCCTCTGAAGACCTTTACAGCCCGGCTGATCGAATCCCTCCAGGGCACCGCCTGCGGGTTCAGCGCATAGTTCATATAGAACACTGGATAATCGACGTCTGCCAGGGGCTTTAAGGTTTCCTGCGGAACGGCCTCGTCGAGCATTACTTTGGGGCCGGCGAACACCAGGGCGTCGGGATGGTCTTCGGTCCCCATCTCCTTGCGGATCAGATCGGTGAGGAATTCGGTCTCGCCGTGCTTCTGGGAGAGACGTTTCAGGTCCACTGTGCCGAGTTTGATGGAATGAATCGCGTCGCCCAGGGCAGGAAAATCGATCTTCTCGCCGCTCTTCTGCCGGTATAAGACCCGCTGTTCCTGCATGTTGAAGGCGACCACCGAGAACTTTCCGAACTGTGGCTCGCGGGCGATACGCCGGAGGATGGAGACTAGCGCCAACGTGTCCAGTGGCCGCATGGCGGCCGCATCGGAATTCTGGGGGGCGAAATTCACCAGCACCTTGATGTTCAGCGGAGGGCCCTTTTGAACGCGCTCGATCGGGGGTTCATCGCCAAACTGCTCGGAAGAGGACGGTTCCACGTCGTTTGCGGGGATCGCCAGCTCAATCTGCTTGTCCTTGGGAGCAAGCGTGGCGTCCATGTCCCAATAGAAGGAGCAGACGCGCTCGGCACGGTCCCGCATCAGCCAGTCGACGTGGTAGGACCCTTCTCCCAAATCCATTACACCACCCAGGTTCGCCTCTCCACGGGCATCTTCTTCGAGCATCGGGACTCGGATGTGCTGGACGAAAAAGGAAGGCTCAGCTTTGCTGCCGTCTGGACGATTATCCGGAGTAACCCGGAACAGAATGGTGAGCTGATTTTCCGATCCCGACAAATCCTTAAGTGGAACCGTTACGTCATAGCCCGCATGGAACCGCAGATCGAAACCGAGAATCGGCTTATCGGGAGTGACCGTGCACGGCAGATCCTTGCGGACGTCCTGGGTTTCCAGAACTGCCATATCGGTGTTGAAGATACGTACCGCGCCAGCGCTTTGCTGAACAGGGGATTGGGCGCCAAGCCGAGCGGGCAAGAAGATGGAGAAGCTTGCTGCGATCCCGCAAACTCGTAAGCCAGTCCAGCCGCCCATCCGCGCGTCCTAGTCGATTCTACCGCTTCCGCTTGATGAAAATCGGAGGGAAGCGTCGATAGTATTATGGCTTAACGGTGAAAAACTTCAATAGCAAAGTGATCGACAAACCGCGCGCGGCAGCAAGCGGCTGCGGATTGGTGCCGCTCAACGTCGCACAGCCGAGGGGTTGGGAGCGACGTAGTCACCGAAACTCGGTCCCTCCGTGCCCACTTCCACTTGGATTGGTATACTAAATTTGACTCTCCCGTCCGGTAGGAGCTTCCTCTATGTTTGATCTATTTCGCAGCCGCCAGAAGGCTGTCCGCTATGTGCTGACTGGGATCTTGGGTTTGATCGCCATTTCGATGGTGGTGACGCTGATTCCCGGGTTCGGCAGCAACACGGGCAGGACCGACGACAGCTCGATTTTGGCGGTAGTCGGCGGGACCAAGATTACGGCGCAGGAGGCGGCGCAACAGGCGCAGCGGATTCTACGCGGCAACCAGATTCCACCCGACATGATTGAGGTTTACCTGCCACAGTTCATCGACCAGATGATCCAACAGCGCGCCATGACCTACGAATTCGGACGGTTGGGATTGACGGCCACCGACGAGGAAGTGCTCGACAGTATGAAAGTCGAGTATCAGCAGTTCTTCCAGAACGGGCAATTCACAGGGAAGGCCCAGCTGGAACAAATGCTGGCCCAACAGGGGCTCACGCTGCAGGATGCCATCGATTTGAGCCGGAATGGCGTCCTCTACGAGAAGATCAAGGACCTGCAATTTAACGCATCGGTGGTCTCGCCCAAGGAAGTGGACGACGAATTGAAGCGCCGCTTCGAAAAATCCAAGATCGAGTACATCGGGTTCGCGCCGGCGAAGTTCAAGGACCAGGCCAAAGCCACACCGGAAGAAATCAAGGCGTTCTACGACACCCACACGTATCAATACCAGGAATCTGAAAAACGATCCTTCCAGGTGATCGTGATCGATCAGGACAAGGTGGAAAAGTCGATCAGTCTGACCGACGCACAGCTGCGGGCGGCCTATTCGGCGAACATGGACAACTTCCGGACTCCGGAGCGTGTGCACGTCCGCCACATTCTGGTGAAGACCGTCGACAAATCGGATTCCGAAAAGAAACAGCTCCTGACCAAGGCGCAGGGCCTGTTGAAACAGGTAAAGGGCGGCGCCAATTTCGAAGAGATCGCGACGAAGAATTCCGAGGATCCCGGTTCTGCGGCGAAGGGCGGCGATCTGGGCTGGGTGGTTCGCGGCCAGATGCTTCCGGAATTTGAAAAAGCAGTATTCACTTTGAAACCGAAGGAAATCAGCGAGATTGTGACCACCACGGTGGGCTATCACATCATCCAGGTACTGGAGCGAGAACCGGCGCGTGTAAAGCCTTTCGAGGAAGTCAAAGCGAGCCTGGCCGACGATCTCAAGAAGCAGGGTGTGACCGACAAAATGCAGTCGGTGGCCGATCAGGTGCATGCCGCGCTCGAGAAAGCGCCGGGTTCCGCGCCACAGATCGCGAGCCAGTTCGGAGTCGAAGTGGTGACCGTGAACAAGACGCAGGCGGGTGAAGCGATTCCCACGCTCGGCGTCAGTCCGGAAGTCGACGGAGCGCTCAATGGATTGCAGAAAAACGGCGTGACCCCGGTGTTGGTGCTGCCGGCGAACCGTATGGCGGTCGCGGTCCTGATCGAGAAAACCGCGCCGCGCCCTTCGGAGTTGAAGGAAGTCGAAGGCAAGGTTCGTGACGCGGTGCTGCAGGCGAAGATCATCACGCTGGCCCAGGACAAAGCCAAGGAAGCCGCGGAAAAGGTCAAGGCGGGCGCGGACATGAAAGCCGTCGCCAAGTCGATGAAGCTCGATGTGACGGAATCGGCGGAGTTCGGCCGAAACGATTCCGTGGAGGGTCTGGGTCACTCGGCGCTGATTCCGGATGCGTTTTCGATGCCTGTGGGAACCGTGGTCGGGCCGGTGAATAATCCGACCATTGGGCGTCCGATCGTCTACAAGATTCTAGACCGCAAGGAAGCAGATATCAGCGGGCACGCGGCGGAGCGCGCTGCGATCCTCGCGGACATCAAGCGGCGCAGAGGACAGATGGAGTTCGCTTTATTTGAGGATTCCGTGGTCACCAAGCTCGCGGCTGAAGGCAAAGTCAAGATTTACCACGACGCGATCAAACGGCTGGTATCTTCCTTCCACCAGTGATCCATTTTGCCCTGGACGTCTGGCGGAGTCTTACCGATCCGGACAAACTCATCCATCTTCTGTCGCAAGTCCTGACGGGCTGGGCTGGTTACGCGCTTCTTGCCGCGATCGTTTTTTCGGAGACCGGTTTGCTGGTCGGCTTGTTCCTGCCGGGTGATTCGCTGCTGTTCACCGTGGGGGTCGTGGCGGGCGCGGGGCAGCTCGACATCGTCAGCATCTGCGCGTTGCTGACATTCATGTCCGTGCTGGGCGACCAGAGCGGCTATTTCCTGGGGTACCGCACCGGTCCGCGGATTTTCTCCCGTCCCGACTCGTTGGTCTTCAAACAGGAATATGTGAAGCGGACGCAGGCGTTCTACGAAAAGCATGGTGGAAAGACGCTGATCTATGCGAAGTTCGTCCCCATCGTGCGAACTTTCGCGCCGTTCATGGCGGGCGTGGGGCGGATGAGCTATGCGCGGTTTCTTTCGTTCAATGTTTTTGGCGGGATCGGCTGGGTGCTTTCGATGACGCTGGCGGGTTACTGGCTCGGCGAAGTGCCCATCATCCGCCGCAATTTCGAGAAAGTAGTGATTGGGATTGTACTGGTGAGCGTTCTGCCGATCGTGATTCAGTACTTCAGCTCGCGAAAAAAAGTGATGGCCGCAGATGAACGCGGATGAACGCGGATCTGCGTTAATCTGCGGCTAGACACCGATGTCTCCTTACGAAGACGAACTGGCGCAGATTGTCGCCGATCTAAATCGGGTGGCGCAGGCTTCGCGCGAGTCCGTGCAGGATGGCGCCGGACAGGCGACGCTCGATCATCTTCTGGTACAGGCCGCGCGGCGGGGAGCCTCCGACGTTCTGCTCATCGCCGGCGCGCCACCTGCATTCCGAGTGAATGGAGCGCTCGCTCCGTTTGCGGGCGTGACATTTTCTCAGCCATTGACTCCGGAGGATACGCGCAGCTTTCTGCTCCCCCTGCTTTCCGCGGCGCAAGCGCAGGATCTGCAACAGAACCGTTACGCCGACTTGTGCTTCACTCGCCCGTCGATCGGCCGCTTTCGCGCCAACGTGCACTACCAGCGCGGAACCATCGCCGGGAGCATCCGGCTGCTGCCCGAAAAAATCCCGACGCTGGAATCACTGCATCTTCCGTCCGCGCTGGGCCGCTTTGCGGAAGCACGCCAAGGGCTGATTCTGGTGACCGGGCCCACCGGATGCGGAAAAAGTTCCACGCTGGCGGCCCTCATCGACCTGGTCAATACTCAGCGGCACGATCATATCCTGACCATCGAGGACCCGGTCGAATACATCCACGTGAATCGCAGCTCGATTGTCGAGCAAATCGAAGTGGGCCGGGATACGCCGGATTTCGCGAGATCGGTTCGCAGCATTCTGCGGCAGACGCCGGACGTGATTCTGGTGGGCGAGATGCGCGATCAGGAGACCATCGCGACGGTCTTGACGGTCGCCGAAACGGGGCACCTGGCGCTTTCGGCGCTGCATACCAACGACACGTCCCAAGCCGTATCGCGCATTCTCGATTCGTTCCCCGCGGGCAATCAGACCCAGATTCGCCAACAACTTTCGCTTTCGCTGTTGGCAATCGTGGCGCAGCAGCTGGTTCCTGCAGCGGATGGCGCGGGACGCTATCCAGCCGTTGAGATCCTAGTCGCGACCAGCGGCGTCCGCAGCCTGATCCGCAAGGGTGACGATCATCAGCTTTATACGGCCATCGCGACCGGCCGCAGCGCGGGCATGGTCACTATGGAACAGTCGCTGGCGGAGATGGTCCGGTCAGGCAAGATCACTCGTGACACCGCCGTGGCGCACTGTTTCCGGCCAGAGGATTTGAAGCGCTATCTTCAGGAATAATATCGACTTGAGTTGCGTCTTCAGATTGTAACGTTTTAAAATTAAAGTAACCGAATCGCTTTTGGGAGCATCACTTAAACCATGCGTTTGATCCTCGCGTCCGCGCTGACGGTGTGTTGTTTTGCGCAGGAGGAGTCGAAACCGGTTCAAGCACCCGCTGAATCGAGTTCGTCCTCGCCTGCCAGCGCGGCGCCGGCGCAAGAACAGGAGCCCCCGGGCGGCAATCGCGTATTCGGGGTGCTGCCGAACTATCGGACCGCGGACGCTTCGCAGGAAGGCACGGTCCTGACTGCCCGCCAGAAGCTCAACATTGCTCGAAAAGATTCGTTCGATTATCCATTGGTAGGGCTGGCGGGGGCGCTGGCAGGCCTCAGCCAATTGACGGATGAGCAGCCGTCCTTCGGCCAGGGCGTCAAAGGCTTCGGGCACCGGCTGGTGACGAATTACGCCGATCAGGCGATGGGCAACATGTTTACGGAAGGTCTGTTCCCGGCGCTTCTACATGAGGATCCGCGCTACTTCCGCCGCGGCACCGGCACGAAATGGCATCGAACTGGTTACGCACTGAGCCGCGTGGTCGTCACGCACAAAGATTCGGGCGGGAACCGCTTCAACTATTCCGAATGGTTGGGCAACGCAAGCGCTGTGGCCATTTCAAACGCTTACTATCCCGATAACCGGAATTTTTCCGATAACGCGACCAAACTACTGGAGCAAGTCGCTACCGATGCCGTGTCTCAGGTGTTGAAAGAGTTCTGGCCTGACATCAAGCGCAAACTGTTCCATAGAGGCGACTGAACCCCACTAGTTTCGCGACGCCAACTCCTGCCGGCACGATTCCGTTTCACGCGAAATGGCGTCGAGAAAGTCTCGACGCGGCACACACGAGTGTGTGCGCTACAACATTTACTAGATGGCCGCGCCGCTGGCCGCTGGCCGCGTGGGACTCGTTCCCATCAACGGCAAAGAGCGAAGGCGCTCGCCCGTGGCTGCGAAGATCGCGTTGGCAATTGCAGGAGCAACCGTGACGATGGGCGTTTCTCCCGCTCCCGCCGACGGCAGATCCTTGCGGTCCACCAGCACCACGTCGATTTCCGGCGTGTCGTGGAAGCGCGGGACACGATACTTCGAAAAACGCGGGTTGAGAATTTTTCCGTCTTCAAAATCGACGGCTTCAAACAGCGCGCCACCCAAGCCTTGCACAATGGATCCTTCCACCTGGTTTTTCAGATGATCCGGATTGACCACGGCGCCGCATTCAAACGACTCGACCATGCGCACCACGCGGGGCGGCTTGCCGGATTCGCATCGAATTTCGGCGCATGCGGCGACGTAACTGCCCTTCTCGAATCCGCCTGCAATGCCGAATCCCGTCCCAGCTTCCGCTTTGCGCTTGCCCCACTCGAAACGATCCGCAGCGGCGCGCAGGACGGCTTTGAAGCGTTCGTCCTTCAAATTTCGCAGGCGGAATTCGAGCGGCTCGACGCCCGCCGCGGTGGCGAGCTCGTCCATGTGGACTTCACGCGCGAAATGATTCGCGGTTGCCGCCAGGCCTCGATACGATCCTTGCCGCAGCGGATACTTCGAGGCATGAAAGCCGATTTTCCGATTGGGGATGTCGTACAGCGTGTTGATCCCGGACGTGCCGGAATTATAGTTGTGAAATTCCCACGCGGTGACGCGACCATTTTTATCGACGCCGCTGCGGACCCGGATCACTCCGGCGGGCCGGAAATAGGCCCAGGTGAATTCCTCTTCGCGCGTCCAGACCAGTTTCACGGGCTTGCCCGCAGCCTTCGCGAGCCGCGCCGCTTCGATGGCCGCCTCGCCCGTGTGCTTGCCGCCGTAGCCTGATCCCGTATCGGGCATGAACACCCGAATGTTCTGCTCCGGGATGTGAAACGCCTGCGCCAGTTCGCTCTGCACTCCGAAGGGACGTTGTGTGCCGGTCCAGACGGTCAGCTTGTCGCCAATCCACTCTGCCACCGCGGCACGCGGTTCAAGAGGAGCGTGCGCGATGTAGGCGACGGTGTAGGTCGATTCGAGTTTGTGCGCCGCTTCAGCCAATCCTTTTTCGATTGAGCCGGTTTCGTTCGCCTGTCTCCGGTCGCCTTCGGCAGGCTGTAGAAGATCGCTGAACAGAGTCTTCGAGGACGTCTGGGGTTGCGATTTCCATTCAGCCTTGAGAGCGCCCACGGCAGCCGCTGCTGCGTGGGGTGTGGTTGCCGCGACGCCAGCGAATTCGCCGTCGTGGACCACGGTGACGCCGGCGATGTTCTTGGCCGCGCTCGAATCGAGCGAGACCAGCGTTGAGTCGAATTTCTCCGGCCGTAAGACACGGCCGTAGAGCATCTCCGGAAGCTTCACATCGGAGGTGTAGCGATGCTTCCCGGTCACCATTTCGCGGCCATGAACTTTGGGAACCGAGGTCCCCATCACCTTCCAGTCGACGGCCTGTTTCGGCTTTCCAGCGCCGGTGACGCCTTTGACTAGCGTTCCGTTCTTGGCGACCTCGGCAAAGTTAATCGATTCCCACGGACCATCCGGCAGCATCGCGCGAGCGGCGGCCGCGGCTTTGCGGAGTTGCGGAACCATCTGCGGCGTGGTCATGCTGCCGAAGGTGCCCATGTCGTAAGGCGTGCGCTCGGTATCGCCCATCACCAGCTCTATCGAGCCGAGCGGCGCGCCCAATTCCTCGGCTACGGCTTGCGTCAGTGAGGTTCGCGCGTTCTGGCCGACCTCGACTTTGCCGGTGTAGACCGTGACTGCTCCGTTTCGATGGATATGCAGCCACGCGGCGATTTCCTGCGGAATGTTTCGGCCGCCGCGCCCTCGTCCGCCGCCGGATTCCTGTCCCCGGGCTTTCGAAATGAAAGAAACGACGACGATTCCACCACCGAGCGCCTTGAAAAATCCGCGCCGGTCAAAAGAAAAATTGTAGGCGGGACCTTCGCGCAATTCGTATCGTTCGGGTTCGAGCGTTGGCTTGTTGAGACTCATGCCACACTCCTCTTCCGCTTCTGTGCCGCGAGCTTCACCGCCGCAATGATGCGCGGATAGGTTCCGCAACGGCACACGTTGCCCTGCATGGCCTGCATGATTTCGGACTCGCTTGGATTCGGATTCCGGGCAAGAAGCGCCGCACCGGAGACGATCATTCCCGGCGTACAGTATCCACATTGCAGCGCGCCGGCTTCGAGAAACGCCTCCTGCAGCGGATGCAGGCGGCCGTGCTGCTCCAACCCTTCAATAGTAGTGATGCGCCGGCCCGCAGCGGCCGCGGCTCGCGTCTGGCAGGATCGCACCGCAAGCCCGTCGATCATCACGGTGCACGCGCCGCACTGGCCTTCCCCACATCCATATTTTGTGCCGGTCAGGTCCAGTTCATCGCGCAGAACGCTGAGCAGAGTGCGGTCGGGCTCAGGATCGATCGAATGACGTACGCTGTTTACCACGATTTCAATGGTGCGTGGCATTGTGGGTCTCCGGCTTGAGTATAACAACGAGGTTTTGTGAGCGCGAGCGGTCTGGGTGATGTTAGAATGAGTTGAATTTGTCGATTCGGGGCGTGGCTCAGCCTGGTAGAGCGCCTGGTTCGGGACCAGGAGGCCGGTGGTTCGAATCCACTCGCCCCGACCACTTATCCTTCCCGTTGTCAAACACCTACAGTCGGCTCTGGCTCGGCTTTACGCATTCATTGCAAGAGAAACTCCGCGTCATTGCGCCCCGAGAGTTTGGCTTTCCATACGGCAACGAGAGCCCTGCGTTTGCGATCCGTCTCATCGGCCTCGCCAACCAATCCCGCCCCGTAGCGTACCGCTCGTGCGGTTCCACGCGAATCGTTTTCCGTACAATGGCGTCCAAATCGCGGTCTGCGATGGATATTCGGAGGAGCGTCGCGGGCTTCTGGTATTCCGGCGCTTCGCCCGTAATCAGCTTGTACAGCACGGCTCCCAGAGAATAGATATCGGTGGAGGTTGTCACGGGCCCGCCGGCAATCTGTTCCGGGCTTGCATACTGCGGAGTCAGGCGGCGGTCGATGGTTTCCGTCGCATCCGCCACATCCATCAGCTTGGCGATACCGAAATCGAGGATATGCGGGTTGCCGTTCGCATCCACAAGAATGTTGCCGGGCTTCAGATCGCGGTGCACCACAAGATTCCGATGCGCCGAAGCCATGGCGTCGCACACCGTCGCGACCAGCGCGACCCTCTCTCGTATGGACAATTCGCGGCTATAATCGTCGATCGGCTGCCCCTCGATGTACTCCATGACGAGGTACGGATGGCCATCGGGCCGATGCCCGGCATCGACCAGGCGCGCGATGTTGGGATGCGAGAGGTTCGCCAGGATCTGGCGTTCCTGCAGGAAGCGCTGCCGCGCTGTGTTCGAATCCAGCGCGGCGCGCAGCAGCTTTACCGCAACGCGCTGCCGGACTTCCCCATCCACCCGTTCGGCGAGATAGACCAGCCCCATCCCGCCTCGCCCGATCAGCTTGATCAGCTTGAACGGACCGCAGAAGTCGCCATCGGTGACCGGCTCCTGAAACGCCAGCCCAACGGCCCGATGAACGATGTTCCCGATGGGCGGTCCGCTGTCGAAAGAAATCAGGGACTCCACTTCCTGACGGAGATCCTGAGATGTGGAATGCGCCGTGTAATAGCGTTCGCGGTCCTCGCGCGGAACGCCCGACAGTTCACCGAAAAGGCTGTAGACTTCGGGTCTCATGGTTCAACGGCGCGTATAGTGCCATGTTCCCACAGCGCGTGTGTGCCTCATTTCACGGCCGCCACCCGTTCCGAGGAATTCGCGCTTTCCGCAGCGGCCTTGCCCGTAAGTGCGGGTACGATCATCGGGACTTGCCGGCGATAGCGCCGGTATTTCTCACCATAAGCGGTCACCAGGTCGGCTTCCTCGAATCGGATCGCCACCAAAATGTAGGCGGTGGTCATCACCGCGAAGAACAGGTGCGCCACGGTCATGACCGGTGCGGCCCAAAACGTCAGGAGCCAGCCGACATACAGCGGATGCCGCACGTAACGGTAAAAGAACGGCGTCCGAAACTCCAGGTGAGTGTACTCGCGTCCAGCCAGGTAAAGATAGACCTGACGCAACCCGAACAGGTCGAAGTGATTGATCAGGAAGGTGCTGAGAAGAACGATCGCCAACCCGGCCGCGTACACTCCGTACATGATTGTCTGGGCCGGGCCATTCCCCATATCCCAGATCACGCCGCCGATTGCCCGCCATTGCCAGAACATCAGGGCCAACGCCAAGCTGGAGAGTAAGACGTAAGTGCTGCGCTCTACCGGCTCCGGAACGATGCGAGTCCACGCGCGCTTGAACCACGGCCGCGCCATGATGCTATGCTGCAGTGCGAACACCGCTAGTAAGACGCCGTCGATCGCCAACGCCATCCAGACCGAGCCATCCGGACTCGAGTCGATCGATTTGGGCACTCCGAAATTTCCCATGAAACCAATCGCGTACAGAAGCGTTGCAAAAAACGCACCATAGCACGCGATACCGTAAGCGAACGCAAATATCCTTTTCATCTCTTTCTCCTTTTATAGATTTTCCCCTTGGGATCGTTTAGGCGCCGTGGATAATCCCGTTCATTCAGGCCGAGAGCGGCCAGCGGCGCCAGTTTGAATTGAGCGGTTTAGGGTTTTGGGCCGAATGACGCGCACGAAACGTTGGGGTGCCAGTTTACGAACGCGCCCTTAGGATTTTCCTTCCACGCCCACACATGCAGCGTGTAGAAATCCGGCAGGCCGAAGCGATTGGGGCTGGTGAACAAATGAAAAAATTGCCCCATCAGTTCCGGCGGAGCGGAGTGGTTCAACTTCCACGCGTCCACGAGAAGCAGATAGTCGGCGCCGATGAGCCGCAGGGTTCCGTCCGGCTTCGGCTCATAGATCACGATTTGCGGACGAGTGGCGTCGAGGACGCCGCTGCCCACCAGGTTCATGTTCACATAGTGGAGTCCCATGGCTCCAAAGTCATCGCCGCTTACGCAGCCGAATTGCAGAGCATATCCTTCCGCCTCAGCGACCTTGACATCCTTGAATCGTTCGGTTGAATCCCGCACGATCTTGACCAGGGCGTTCTGTTGGTTCAGCGCCGCTTTCGATTGTTCCGTCGCGTGCGTATGTTCATCTTGCGCCATCGTGAGCGAGGGGCAAGAACTCAAAAGGCCGAGAACCACTATCGAGCACTGGAAGGAGTTCGCGACTCGTCTTAGTTTCATGTTGATTGTTGTCATAGCTTGGTTTCGTGTTCCTGTTTCCTGTGAATTTTGAAGCTCATTGGCCTAACGAACATTTCCGCCAATGTCTTCTGACAATACGTGCGACGTTTGGTCCGAAAAGTGAATGGAAGCCAGCAGACTGCGAATGATTCTCATGAACTTTTCATCTCCATTCGACGGAGCCGGTAACCAATGCGCGAACGGCAGGCTGCTCTCAATACGCGGTGACAAATCTCACCGCCTTCCGCAACAGCAGGAGAATCCGACAAGAGGCGCATAGGTGAAAAACGTGACCCAATCGGGGCACACATCAAAACTGCAGTCAGACCCGCGATCCAGGGACGCGGCTGCGCCGGACTGACGCTCACCTATACATACGCAAACCCATGGGGAAACTTAGAAGCGAGAACGAAAAAATCAGCCTTCGGAAAGCGCCCGCCTCAGCCACGCTTCCGCCAAGCGGTGGTCGCGACTCACGGACCAGACGGGCACGTCGAGCAGTTCAGCGATTTCAGATGCATTGAGGCCACCGAAATAATGGAGTTCCACCACCTGGGCGAGCCGTGGCTCCGCCTGCGACAAGCGGTTCAGCGCCTGGTCGAGAATCAGAAACTGCTCGATGCCCGTGCTAACGCCGTGGTTTTCCTCGTTCAGCAGTTCCAGCTGAAATCCGCCGCCCCGTTTCGCGGCAGTGTGCCGTCGCGCGCGGTCCACCAGGATCTGCCGCATCAACTTGGCGGCCAGAGCGAAAAAATGCTGCCTTCCCTGCAGCGGAGCCTGCACTCCAACCAGGCGCAAATACGCCTCGTTGATGAGGGCCGTTGGCTGCAACGTGGCATCCGGCGAGCTGCGCAGGTATTTTTCGGCGATGCGATGGAGGTCGTTGTAGATGAGGCCCGACAGCTCATCGAAACAAGAGGTGTCCCCTTGCTGCCATTGATGCAGCAGCCGCGTCACTGAACCGGGAGCAGCATCATCCATCTAAACTCATTATTATTCAATTGCTGGCCAGCGCGACGGTGCAGTTGGTGCGTGCAGTGTTTTCCGATCACACCACATACCGTACATTCTTCCGATCACTCTCGTTGCCCGAAGTGCGGGTGTGGTGGGGGCGACCCAGTACAGAGAGCGTTGGCTCCGTAAGTTGGAGCCAACCATCCGCGTTATGGAGCCAGTTGGTCACGACGACTGCTCGCAACCGTTGGCGAAGATTCATTGCAACTACTCTCTCGCTGATCGATGGGCCAGCGAAGGTCGCGATTCGGGTCGAAGGGTTGCGGCCGCCAGGCGTGATAGGATTGGCGAACGGCGACCGGTTTGTTGACAACCGGCAAACGGAAACGAAAATCCAGAAGAATTGCGAGGGCACGTACAAAAACATTAAGGAGTAACCGCATGTCAGGGAATAAGAGGCTCAATCGTAGAGCGTTCCTCTCGAACGCTCGAATAGCCGCACTCGTGGGCGCCGTGGGAACGGGCGCCACGGCGACTTCCATGGCAGGATTCGAAGGGGATGACACATCGGGTGGAAGGTACGACTTCGACACCCCATACAACCGTATCGGCACCGATTCCGTGAAATGGGATCGGCAGATCAGGCTCTTCGGCAAAGAAAATATCGCGGTGGGGATGGGTATCGCGGACATGGACTTCAAGTGTGCCCCGGCCATCACCAAGGCCCTGACCGAGCGCATCAAGCACGAGAACTGGGGCTACATGGATGTTCCGCGCGCTTACACGGAAGGCATTATCAACTGGAACCAGCGGCGCTACGGGATCGACATTAATCCTGATTTGCTCCTGATCACCGATGGGGTCCACCCAGGGATCATCAGCGTATTGAAGACGTTTTCGCCTCCAGGAAGCAGGGTGATCGTTCAGACGCCGACGTACGATGGCTTTTACAGCGATATCGCCTACGTCGGATGCAAGCCGGAAGAGAATCCCCTTAAGCTGATCAACGGCCGCTACGTGATGGATTTCGAAGATCTGGAGCGCCGCATCGGCCATGACACGAACACGCTGATCCTGTGCAACCCGCACAATCCGACCGGGAATTGCTGGTCGCGGGAGGATCTGACGACCCTCGGCGAAATCTGCACTCGGCGCCGCGTCGTCGTGCTCGCCGACGAGATTCACTGCGATTTTGTCACCAAGGGAAACAAATACACTCCGTACAACACGCTTGACAAGAAAGAGATCGTAAGGAACAGCATTACCTTCAAGGCCGCGAGCAAGTCATTCGGCCTATCAGCGTTTAAGAATGGCTGGATGTTCTCGGAGAACGCTGACTACATCGCCAGAGTGAAAGCCAATCACAAACCGGATTTGAACACGTTGGGAATCGTCGCCAACCAGGCAGCTTACGCGCAAGGCGCCGATTGGCTGGAACAACTGGTGCAGTATATCAACGCCAGCCACGATTTCGTTGAATCGTTCCTCCGCGCGAACATTCCCCTCATCCAATTTGTAAAACCTCAAGCTACGTACCTGGCTTGGCTGGACGTGAGCAAAGTGGAGGCGAAAATTGGCGCCCAAGAAATCGCCGCCGAGGCCAACAAGAAGCGGAATGCTTCGATGAAACCGGTTACGCCCGAGATGGTGCTCGAACGCTGGTTTGTCGAGAAGGCAAAGGTTCAGATGAACCCTGGCCCAAACTATGGCTTGGGCGGGCAAGGTCACATGCGCATGAACATCGCGACATCGCGCAAGACCCTCGAACTGGCCCTCACGAATATTGCAAGCGCTCTAAAATAGAGGTTAAAAGCTGCTTGACGAGTCCAAACGGGCGATTCGTGATCGCGTGGTCCATCCAGTTCGATTTTCGGCCAGGGGAATCCGTAGCTCTGCGATTCACTGGGCGGATCGTTTCCGGAGCTTTAGCGGAATATCATTTCCGCCTTGCGTCCAAGTGCCGTTCAACTCCGAACCTTCCTTGTTGATCTCCGCCTCGTATTGCCCGCCGATCATCTTTACCGAAAGCGTCAACTTGGAATTCTTCTGCTCGATCGTGCTTACCGGAATCTCGGCACCGTCTTGATCAACGCTAACCAAGACGGCCTTCGCTCCCTCCGCGTCGTTTGACACCTTCAAGACCAGTCGCAACGCCTGACCCGCTTCGAGTGTGCCTTCCCAATTCCCGAGGAACTCCTGCGGCAGCGCTGGACTGGATTTTGCCACCTCGACCTTCGGGTCCCCAGCCCGGCTGAATTTAAAGGGAAACGTGCCGGGTCCTTGCGTGAAGTTGCCCGCCATTGTCTTGCCGTCGGGAGAGATAGTGCCCACGAAAGTCGGATCGCCAGGCGCGCCTTTCATGCGGAATGTGCACTTTCCGTTCGCGAAGCCAATCGCGTCGAGCGGAATACCCGATGCATTCTGCGCTGGAATCGAGATCGAGCCTATCCAATTATTTGTCACCTGGTCCAGATCAACCTCCATGGCGAGAGGCTGGCCGGGAATCTCGACAGAACCGCGCCAGTGCCCACGGGGACCGTCCTGCGCAGACATCGACACGGCGCCTGCGATCAGCAACGCACCAGCCGCAAATCGGTTCATTCTCGTATTCATGCTGAGCCTCCTTGGCCGCCCAGAGTCTCTTTTATATGCTTGCCAGTATCCCAGATTCGCCACCGGCGCGCGATTCCACACGACGCAGGAGCACTGGCGTCAGCGCGCGCCCGCGGAGCCTATTTCCTGCGTCTCGCTTCTAAGCTTGAGGTGAGTTCATTTGCGACGGTTGCGGGCGTCGTACTCTATTTCTATGCATGAAATGACCCGCCGTGGTTTTGCCCTCACGGTCGCGGGCGCGTTTGCGGCGCGTGGTCAGGTCTCCGAGGATCTCTCGACGCTCACTTTGGCGGAAGCATCCGCCCGTATCCGCTCGCGATCCGTTACTCCCACCCAACTCGTCCAAGCTTGTCTCGCCCGTATCCAGACATACAATCCGAAAACGAACGCGTTCATCACCGTCCTGCGCGATCAGGCGTTAGCGCAGGCCAAGAGCCTGGAAGCTGAAATCCAGGCGGGCAAATTCCGCTCGCCTTTGCATGGCGTCCCAATCGCGCTGAAGGATAACATCGACACTGCGGGGATCCGCACGACAGCCGCGAGCGCCGTGTTTGACGATCGCGTGCCGGCCGAAGATGCTGAAGTCGTTCGCCGTCTGAAAGCTGCAGGCGCGATTTTCATCGGTAAGACGAATTTGCACGAGTTTGCTTTTGGAGGCACTTCGGCAACTAGCTACTATGGCCCGGTGCGAAATCCATGGGCGCTCGATCGCAATCCGGGTGGTTCCTCCGGGGGTTCGGCGGCCGCGGTCTCAGCCGACATGTGCTTCGCCGCTCTCGGGACCGATACAGGCGGCTCGATTCGCACACCGTCCTCCTATTGCTCCGTGGTCGGTCTGAAGCCGACCTACGGATTAGTGCCGATTCGCGGCATCGTGCCGCTGACTCTATCACTCGATCACTGCGGTCCGATCACGCGAACGGTAGAGGACGCGGCAATCCTTCTCAACGCGCTCGCCGGATACGACAAACTCGACATCACCAGCGTCGAGCATCCCAAGGAGGATTTTGCCGCGGCGTTGAAGCAGACGATTTCGGGATTTCGGCTCGGAGTGCCGCGCGTACCGTATTTCGATTGGCTCGACGCGGATGTTGCGAAGTCGATCGAGGACGCGATCGTCTTGCTCGCCAAGATGACGAAAGGCGTCAAGGAAGTGGTGTTGCCGCCGACGGGCAACCTCGGCCTCAACGCCGAGACATTCGCTTATCACGAGGAATATTACACACACGGCGCCGGACGCTATCAAATTCCGACGCGGCGCTCGCTGCAAAACGGCGCGAATCTGAAGGCCGCCGAGTACGTGCGCGCACGGTGGAAACTCGACCTGATTCGCCGGACCATCGACGACGCCTTCACTGACTTCGACCTGGTCGTACTACCGACTCGCCGCCACACGCCGCGCACTGTCGATGCGGCCATTAAGCGCGAAGAAAGCGATAAAATCCGCAATCCCGAACTGGAAAACACTGGGCCATTCGACGTGTATGGCATCCCCGCGATCTCGGTGCCTTGTGGTTTCACCTCCGCCGGATTACCGGTCGGTCTGATGATCGCGGGACCACGATTTTCCGAAGGGCGCGTGCTCGCGCTGGCGGCGGCGTACGAAAGAGCGACCGAGTGGCACAAACGGCGGCCAACGCTGACGCCCGACATGCCCGTCCCGCCGCTTTCGGCAACTGAGGATCGAAACTAATCGCAGAGCGCCCGCAACAATGCGCAATGCTGGATAACGACTGTGCGCGCTGCTAAGTCGTCGCAAGACATTTTCCTTATGGGTTCGGAGCCAGGAAGTCGATGGTAATCCAGTCGCCCCGACCACCTATCTTTCTATTTTTCAAACACTTGCAGCAGATAGACAGATTCTTTGTCCGCAGAAACCCAAATCTATTTACAGTTAAACTGTACAGACAAACTGTATACATGTTAATTTTGATTCATGGCCAAGACTTCAGCTGCTTCCGAGGATTCACGACTTTCCGCTCTGGCGGGGGAACTCCGCGTTGCCATTGGCAGACTGAACCGGCGGCTGCGCGAGCAGGCACAGGCAGGCGATTTCACCGAGGCGCAGAGATCGGTCATCCTCCACCTGGATCGTGATGGCTCGGCAACGGTATCGGCGCTGGCGCAAGCCCAAAGCGTCCGTCATCAGTCGATGCGGGCAACAGTCGCCAGCCTGGAGACGATGGGAGTGGTGCGTGGCGAGCCGGATCCGGCTGACGGCCGGCAAACCATCCTTAGCCTGACTCCTGCTTTTCTGAAAATCCTCGGGACCGGACGCGCGGCGAAAGAAGATTGGCTGTTCCGCGCCTTGCAGGCACAACTCACGCCGCGCGAACAAGAAGGATTGGGGTCAGCGGTCAAATTCCTTCAACGGCTTGCCGACTTCTAATTGGGACCTGCACTTTTAAGGAAAGCACTATGTCACTCAGCACTATTGATTCAAAAACCGCACTGATCGTCATTGACTTGCAGAAGGGGATTGTCGCGCTCCCGCTTGTCCATCCGGTTACAGAGGTGGTGAGCAACGCGCGCGCGCTTGCAGACGCATTCCGCAGCCACGGGCTTCCGGTCGTGCTGGTCAATGTTGCCGGCGTCGCGACGGGACGAACGGAGCAGCCGCGGCGAACGACTAGCTTCCCATCGGGATGGACCGATCTTATCTCCGAGTTGAACCAACAGCCCACCGATCACGCGATCACGAAGTACACGCCCGGAGCGTTTCCGAAGACTGGCCTCGAAGAGCATCTTCGCTCCGTCGGTGTTACGCAGGTCGTAGTTGCAGGCATTGCCACCAGTATTGGTGTCGAATCGACCGCGCGCCAAGCTTATGAGAATGGCTTTCACGTGACACTCGCAATTGACGCGATGACGGATATGACTATGGATTCTCACAATCACAGCCTCAACAAAATCTTTCCGCGGCTGGGGGAAACCGGCAGCACGCAGGAAATCCTCGATCTTCTGAACCGCACACGGGCTTGATACGGAGGATTCGAGTGCCCACAAAAGTCCATCATGCTTCGGATCGAATCGATCCAGCCATTTGGAAGATCAGTTCCGTGGCCGTGCTTGGCTCCTTTCTATCGCAACTGGACGCCACGGTCGTCAACGTCTCACTTTCCAGCCTTGCCGCAGAGCTGAACAGCAGCCTTTCGACGATTCAGTGGGTGACGAGCGGCTATCTCCTCGCGCTTGCGCTCATGCTCCCTTTGAACGGCTGGCTGGTGGACCGCATCGGAGCCAAGGCTCTTTATCTATGGTGCTTTTCAGCGTTCACCCTCTCCTCGGCGCTGTGTGGACTTGCCTGGTCCGCAAGCTCCCTGATCGGATTTCGAGTCCTGCAGGGCATGAGCGGCGGGCTGCTCGCTCCCATGGCGCAGATGATGATCGCTCGTGCAGCCGGTAAACGCCTGGCGAGTGTTTTCGGCATCGCTGCCATACCTATCCTGCTTGCGCCGCTCCTGGGACCGGTCACTGCCGGCGCGATTCTCCAGTTCGCTTCCTGGCGATGGCTTTTTCTGGTCAATCTGCCGGTGGGCGCCCTGGCGCTCACGCTGGCCATTTTCTTCCTGCCTAACGACCGGGCCGAGACGAACCCGCGCGACCTCGATCTGTTTGGTCTCGCTTTGCTGTCGCCCGGGCTGGTGCTCTTTCTCTATGCATCGGATCACATCCGCGACCGCGATGGCTTTGTGATTCTGGCCGCTTCCATGCTTCTGCTCTTTGCCTCTTTCAAATGGGCAACCAAGCAGGAGGAAAAAGCCATCATCGACTTGCGATTGTTTAAGCGCAAGGCCTTTTCTGCTTCTGCCATGACGCTATTCATGACGAATGGAATCTCCTTCTGCGGGCAGATGCTGATTCCCGTCTTTCTGATCCGCGTCGCCGGACGTTCTCCCAGCGCGACCGGCCTGCTGCTGGCTCCACTTGGACTGGGGATGATGTGTGGCTATCCATTCGTGGGAAGGTTGGTAAAGCGTTTCGGAAACCGCGCGGTCTCAGCCGGAGGTGCGTTCCTCGCGCTCACCGGCACACTGCCCCTCGTTTATCTGGCGAGTCACGGGCTTGTTATTCCGATCCTTGGATTCGCCCTGTTCATTCGAGGCATGGGTCTGAGCTGCGTTAGCGTTCCTTCCCTTTCGGCTGCGTATTCTTCGATCAGCCGGGAAGACCTGCCGATGGCCACCACTGCTCTGAACATCGTGATGCGTATCGGCGGGCCTACGCTTACGACGGTATGCGCAACTTTCTTGGGATGGCGATTGGGGTTTGCGCAGACTTCGGGTGCGGTGCAGGGCGCATTTACGGCGGCGTTTCTTTTGCTCTGTATATTCCACGCCGCTCTGTTCGTCGCCGCCATGCGACTGCCACAGTCGATGGAGGGAGCTAACGAACAATCTCACGCTTCGCCATCGCTAGCTTTGGAAAGCGTTTCCGAGTGATGGGATCGCGATCAGAAGAGTGCTTCACAGCGGACAAGATGGAGGCAGAGTCCAAGACCAGCAGAAACGATGTGATCGTGTATCCGGGAGATGCGTGTGCCGCCGAAGCGACGGTGACGGCAAAGGAAATTGAATCACGTAAACAGGAGGAAGAACGGATCCGGCAGGAAAGTGTGCGTCTGGAGGAGCGCACTCGAATTGCTCAGGAACTCCATGACACCCTCCTGCAAACTTTCCAAAGCGCCTCATTGCACCTAGGCGCGGCAGTCCTTCGCGTAGCCCAAGATTCACCGCTCAAAAAGCAGTTGGATCGGATCCTTGAAATCATGAAGCAAGGTATCGTGGAGGGCCGCAGCGCGATACAGGGGCTTCGCTCGCCGGGCTCTCAAATCTCAGACCTGGTTCGTGCTTTATCTCACATTCAGGACGAACTTAAGGTACAGCGCGATATCGATTCTCGTGTCACGGTCACCGGCCGGCAAAAACAATGGAGACGAGAGATCCAGCATGAGATTTATCGCATCGGCAAAGAGGCCCTGGTTAACGCATTTTGTCATTCCGGGGCGAAACGCATCGAGTTAGAGCTTGAATACTCCGACCGTGAGCTGTACGTCCGGATTCGCGACAACGGGTGTGGAATCGATCCGCAGATACTCGAAAACGGGCGTGACGGGCACTGGGGTTTAGCAGGCATGCGGGAACGGGCAACGAGAATCGGCGGGGTGCTCAAAATCTTGAGTAGTGCAACGACCGGTACGGAGGTCCAACTTTCCATCCCGACGAGGCTTGCTTCAGAGCTTTCGCTCCCTCTTCACAGCTCGGGATAACAAAAACGCTGTGGTTTTCGCGCAATGCTTTCGAATCAGTGTTTGTGTTGTCCGGTCACCCGGATGGAGCCCATCATGCCTCCGTCTTCGTGCTCCAGAATATGGCAGTGATACACGAACGTCCCTACGATGTCGCGGCTGCGAAAATCCATTCGTAATTTGACACTCGGATAGCGGTTGCTCTTGCCGTCCCAATAAGGCAGATCGATGGTGTCACGCAGCATCGGCTCGTTTACCACTTCGCCGTCGCGCTCGAGCAATTGGAAGTGTAGCTGGTGGATGTGAAACGAATGTGTTTCCCTAGCGCGGTTTTCGACGATCCAGTCCTCCACCGTTCCCTGCTCCACGGTGATGTCGGGCTGTGTGAAATTCATGTCGAACGCCTTGGGCGTAGCGCCTTCCACAGTGATGAAGTATTTCGTCAGGTTGGGATCATTCGGCGCCACGGGATCGCGCTTTTCGGAGAAATACAATTTCCGTTCGCGAACCGCCTCTAACCGTTCCAACCCGGAGAAGGGTTTTGCCGCGGCGGGCACGGAGGGCATGCTTGGCTGTACGGGTGCATCGGCCGCGCTGCGAATATTCGCGATCACGCGATACGGCGAGGCAGCGCCGTCCGGCCCGGTATCGTACGCCAGTGTCACCAATTGCGCCCAAGTCCCGACTGGAGGCGTGGTCACGATAAATTCCCCGCGGCCGCCCGGGGAAAGAAGCATGTGTGTCCGCCTGGCGTCGCCCCCAATGGGAACTCCATCGAAAGCGACCAGGTCCACCGTTTGCACGTCGCGAATGTCCTGAATGATCTGGCCAAACCGAATCTGCAGATCGAAATAAGTGTCGGCGGAGGCGTTCAATACTCTCCAAAATTGACGCTCGCCCGGGCGAACGGTCATCGCCGCCGGCCGGTACAAGGGATACAGTACCGGAACAAAGTTTATGGAAATGTCCTTGCCCGGACCCGAGTCTTCGTCGGATTCCGCGAATCCCGGCACGCTTTGATCGCGCAGGACCAGCACGCGCTCCGGCAAACCGGCGACTTCGGGCTTCACCCGCTCGATCCCTTCGATGATCAAAGCTCCAGAGGCGCCTCCGAGCACCTGCGGTTCCGTGTAGCCGTGGGGATGCGGATGATACCAGTACAGCCCCGGGGAATCGCCGGCAGGGATCTTCACTCGATACTCGAAGCTGGCCGAGGGGCGGATCAACGTTCGAAGAGTTTCGTCCTGATGGCAGGTGGGGGGAAGAGCCAAACCGTGAAAATGGAGATTCGTCGCCGCCGCAGTCATCGCTCCGCCGGCACAATCGTCCTGGTGGACATGCGGTGGCGCCGCGAGTTTTTCTTCCGGAAGCCCGTTGGTCAGCTTGAAGACCAGTTCGTCCCCGGCATGAACGCGCAACGTCGGCGCCTGGAGGTTGTCTTTCGAAAGGTAACAGTAGCGCGTCTGGCCGTAGCGGTCTACATAAGTACGAAACGTAAAGTCGACTTCAAGCCGAGCGTTCGAGCTAGCCAGACTGGCAGGATCGATCACTTCACCGCCGATGGGCGCCCGCGGGCAAACCTCAGGCTGCGCAAACATCGGCAGCACGATCAAGAATAAGAAGAGCATTCGTGGGAACAGGCGAGCCTCGCAATCCTATCGTAAACGCGCGGCCCGCCCGTTCGGCGAACTACTTACCGGTGTAGGTCACCGTGGTTGTGTCGGTGGACGACGCACCCGTCGAATCGAAGACGGTGAGCAGGAACACGTACGTGCCCGGGCCCGACGTGAACTGGACCGTCGCTTTCGCGGAAGTCCCGTTCAGGATCGAAGCTCCCAGGCTGGTGGGCCCGAGGCTCCATTGGTAGCTGAGCGGCTGGCCATTAAAGCTGCTGGAAAGGCTGCCGTCGAGTTGCAACGTCGCGGCGCTGGTGGCCACGGTTTCCGGATTTGCCAGCGCCTTGGTCACCGCGACGGGCGTCCGTTTGGCGGTCACCAGGCCAGTGGCCGGATCCAGAATCACGGCGCTCGCCGAAGCGGTAGAGAAACTGAACATGTTGTTCAGCGGTCCGGCTACCGCGTCCATCGAATTGTCGCCGATGCGGCCCAGGCTCCAGTTGTCTTCGACGAAGCGCAGAATCGACGACTGATCCGTGGTGGTGTGATCCACGAAATTGACCTTCGCATAGGGCGAGATCACCAGCAGCGGAAGGCGCGGACCATAGCCGCAGCGCCCCTGGTAGACGGAATTGGCGCTATTGCCGCAGGACCCGGCCCCCGCGAGGTTATCGTCGGTGACGCCCGACGGGCTGACGATCGGGCCTACCACATGGTCATACCAGCCGTCGGAATCGTCATACGCGATGATGATCGCCGTCGTGCTCCAGGCGGGCGAGGACATAATCGCGTTGATGGTGTTCACCACGAAGGTTTGTTCGTCCAGAGGATCGGAATAGCCGGCGTGGCCGTCCTGATACGCGGCCGCTTTAAGATAACTCACCGCGGGCAGGTTGCCGTTGTTCACCGCGGCAAAGAAGTCGATCAGATCGTATTGATGATTGGCTTGATCGGTCTGCCCGATCATAGCGACCGTTGAGGGCGGCAGATGATGCGGATTCGCGGTGTTCTTATAATACTGGAACGGCTGGTGGTGCGGGATGTAGTCGGTCCCCGCCGAGGCGCCGGAGATGTTGTTGTGAGCTGTGGCGCAAACCGCGCTGCCGTCGGGATTCACCGCGCTTGGCCGGAATCCACCTTGGAACCAGCCCCAGGTGATGTTCTTGGCGTTCAGCAGATCGCCGACGTTTTTCCCACCCATCGTGATTTGTGCGGCGGTCTTGATGGTGCAATCATCCAGAGCCAGAGCCGGCCGCGGGTCGCCAATCACTGAGCCGGAGGAGACGTTTCCAGCCGCACTTCCGGAGACGAGAGTCGCTCCGTGAGTCTGGCCGGAGATCAGGTTGAGCGCGCCCGGGGTCGACGGACCGAACTGCGTGTTAAACGAGTTATCGCTCATCGCGAAATTCTGGGCATAATTCCAGAACGCCGTCACGGTGTTTCCGTCATAGTAGCCCATGACGACGGCCTTGCCGACGCCGATATCGCAGGACGCGCTGGAGCCTCCGACGGACTCGACGAACTTATCCATCAGGCCCGAGTTGAACGCCTGTTGCTCCTGCGTGTACCCGTGACCCTGATCGCACGTCACCGCTTGCGCTCGCGTCAGCCGGAAGGGCTTCGCGGAGTTCGGATTATTGGTCATCAGACTGCCAGCCAAGCCGTTCACCGAAGGCGTGTTGGTTGAAGCGTTGAAGCTGGGTTCGCCGGCGGTCTTATTGAGCGCGTTGGGATATGTCGCGAAGTAGTGATCGAAAGAGACATTTTCTTGAAAGATGACCACCACGTGCTGGATCGGCGTGGTAGTGGACTGCGCATACAGCGCAGGGAGCAGGAACAGGCTGCAAATCGGAAATCGTGTTTTCATTTCATGTCCTCGTGGTTGGGATAAACAGGACAAGAATCGCACTGGCCTGTTACAGGCGATTTAACAATCCGTACCTTGGTGCAGATTCTTTTGTGATTTCACGGAGAATTATCGAATTCGTAACCGTTTCGAATCGAAACGGCGCATCAGCCGCGTGGATCGCGGTAGTATTGGAACTCTGTATGATGACTTCTATGCGGTGTCCGACATGCGCGGCTTTGAATCGTGACCACGGGCGGGAATGTGAGGTCGAAGCGAGAGCGGTTCTCGACCAACAGCAAGCTGGGGCTGACACGCAGCCTCGGGAAGCCGCTTTGCGGAGCAGGAAGCGCCAAATGGCCATTCTATCCACTCTCCATCACCACCGAGTGGAGGACCACGCCGCGTAGTCTTCATGTTCTGAAATCCTGACGCAATTCTGCCGCAACATTTTCCTGTTCAAATGTTTGCGAGATGTCGGTATTCGAAACCTTGCGAAATTTGGGACGGAGCCCGCGGACCGTCCTGGTCGACAGCTGGAATTGGAAATCGGCACTGTTCAGCTCGATCATTCGCGCGCTGATTTTTTTGTTCGCCAACCTCGCGGCCGGCTGGCGTGCAGCGACTGGCGCGATGTTCGCCGAATTCGTCTACCGGGCCATCAGCGCCGGGGTGTACGGCGCGATCACGCAGGCCTTCCGCGAGACGGAGCCCCCGTGGGCCGCCGGGATCGCGGTGATGGTAGTGGTGCCGCTGATTTCACACTCAATCGAGCTCACCATTCACCTTCTACGCGGCACGCCGAAGATTATCACCAGCATGATCGTTTCGATGTGCTTCACGGCGATTTCGACACTATTCAACCTGTACGCAATGCGGCGAGGCGTACTTGTCACCGGCGCGGGCGCGGGATCGGTGGGCGCGGATCTGCGCCGCGTTCCCGGGCTGATCGGTTCCTTCCTGCTGGCTGGTCCGGTGGCGCTCTACGCGAAGCTGCGACCCGCAGCCGACGCAGTCTGGCGCGACGGCAATGAGCGGCGGGTGCGCAAGCAGTACCTGTAAGCGTCGTAGACTTGATCGAAAACGCGGTTCCAATACCGGCACAGCGCGAATTCCCGGGCCCTGACGCGCATGCTCTGCAGCAGGTCGGGGCACTTCGCAAGTTGAACCACGCGATCGAGAAATGTTTTTTCGGTCTCTGTGACGAACCCAGTCACCCCATCCTGCACCAGATACTTCGGGCCACCGCCGGAAGTGACCACCGCAGGCACGCCGGAGGCGAGCGCTTCGAGCACCACATTGCCGTACGTATCAGTGTGCGACGGGAACGCGAAAATGTCCATGTTGGCGTACGCGCGCGCCAAGTCCTCTCCGAACAGGAGGCCGGTGCATTGCACATGCTTGAGGTTCGATTCGAGCCACCCGCGTTCGTGTCCGTCGCCGACCACGGAGATGCGGAAGTTCTCGACGCCTGCGGCAAGCAGCGCGTTTTCGACATCGCGCAGCGCCCGGACATTCTTTTCAGGCAAAAGTCGTCCGACAAATCCGATGGTTAGGACCTCGTCGCTGCGATCCCTCTTCTCCGGGGAAAACAGCACCGTATCCACACCCCGCTGCATCAGAAAAGCGGGCCGCGCAGTGCGCCGATGCAGCAGTTCGACCAGTTCACGGTTGGGAGCGAGCAGTACGCGCGCCAGGCGGTAATAGCGAAGACTCAGCGCCAGAATGATCTGGTTCTCCGTGAACGCGGCTATTGGCGTTGAAAGAGAAGCCGGCAGGAACCCCAACATCTTCGTAAGCCGCCGTGCTCCGAACTCATGGATGTTGGTGTGCCAGGACGCGATCAGTGGCAAACGAAGATCGTGCGCCAGATAGGCGCCAAGAATCCCGACATCGCTGGGTCCGGTGATGTGGATCAATTCGGCGCCGAACCTTTTCAAGTGCGCCGCGACAACTGACCGGTGCCGCATGAAGGCCAAGTCGAAGGACATGTCGCGCTCCAGGCTGAAACCGAGTGCGCTTCGTTTCAGCTCGAGCGTCCAGACCGGCCCATCTTCGGTGAGCTGCGTTCGCGGTCCGGCGTGGACATTCAGGAACGGCAGCGCGCGCCGGCGCGCAAACGCATCGAAATGACGGCTGGTGTGGGCAACTCCATTCACTTCGTGAAACGAATCCGTAAAGAAGGCGACGCGCGGAGCGGGGTTCACAGGCCGGCCTCCTGCGGGTCAGCGAGCGCGAGGCGCAGCGCCGTCCGCACCTGCCGGCTCATGATGGCGCGCAACCCGCCCAGGAACCACTGGACAGGCCACGGCTCGGTACGTTGCCAGATCGCGGCGAGCGGGCGGACGACGCCGTCGTCCTGACGATAGAAAACGCGCTCGTTCCAGCGGCGGCGTCCGATGGGGAACTCGGGATAATCGCGCACGATGTCGCACATGGTTTCGATCATGCGGAGCTTCAAAGGCTCGCGGTACTGGGGCATGAAAAGAACCTCGCTGATCCGGTCCTGACGAATCTCGGCCACGAATTCGGCGAAAGATTGCGCGTTGGTTAAATTCAGGTTTGCGTTCGGTTCCAATCCGTGACGGTCGCCACCGGAAACCAGAACGTGTCCGGATTGTTCGGCCAGCCAGATGACGCGCTGGTTCTCCTTCCAGGGACGCAAGCCGTTCAGCTCCAGTGCATGGATATGCTCGCCATAGCGCTCGATCACGCGGCCCAGCAGTTGGGCGTGCTCGACGACGCCGATGCGGGCTTCGTCCCACATCGGATGATTCAAAATGATCAGCGTTTGCCCGAATCCGTCAAGCCACGCCAGCAGCTCGGCGAAGCGCGAGCGCACCGGTTGTGCGGTGAACGATTGAAGTTCCGTCATGATGGCCGGGGCATGCTCGGCAGGCAGGTTGTGCACGCCCATGTGAAAGAAGGATGGGCCGAAGGGGATGGTCCACTCGACTGAGATCGGCTGGTGCGCTTCCAGCACCGCAAGCTGCGAGCCCGCCTGGATATCGTCGTGGTCGCTCAGTGACACCAGCGCATCCAGGCCCAGGGCTTCGATCTGCTTCGTTTCCAGATCATAAGCTTCACGAGGTCCCAGCGGAGGGCGCCAGAAGGCGCGCGAGAAATCGAGATCCCTGCCGGTAAGAGTCTTGTAGCGTTCAGCCTGCCCTGCGATGGCATGTGCGGCGATGGGCAAGCCGGCCGTGTAACGGGGAACGAACGCGAGGCTTTCCTCGGAGTACAGGGTGTGGCTATGCAGCGAGACGCCGGTACGGTAACATTTTTCGGCTGCCGGATTGCGCCAGGACCAATGCAGGCTGGTTTTCCTCATGACTCCTCCCTTTCAAGCGTGATTCGCAGATACGATCTCGGCTGAAATTCGATACGCGTGGGCAGGTCCGAATCGGCCTCCAGCCACAGGCGAAACGTGGAAGCCCGTTTCGATACTTGGTCGTAGATGTGCCCGGTGAGCCGCGTATTGCCGCTGGTCTCGCGCGCCTTCTCGCAATCGAGGCGGAACGAGTGGCCGTTATGGATATATGTCCAAGAGGACCGGCTCTGGCCGGATCGGATCGCGGACAGCGTTGAATATAGAAACGTGGCCGGAACACCCGGATAGTACAGGTCCGGATACGTCACCGTAGTCGCGGCGAATCGCGATCGAATCTGTTCGATCAGATCCGGCATGTCGCGCCAAGTCTGCGTGGGAAGCGCGATGCAGACACGCTTCCGATGCGCGCAGCCGGACTCATGCTGGCCTTCGACGGCCACGAACGAACAGGAATTCTTGCGCTCAAACGCTGCGCGTCGAATGGGCTGCGCTTCGTCCTCGGGCGCGGTGATGAAGCCAAAATAGGTGGCTTCCTGGGGCGCGGAACAGCGTTCGACCACGTATTCCTCGGTAGAGCCGGCGTACACGACGCCATGCGCGCGCTCCGGGTTCGATCCACCCGCGAAGTGCAGACGGAGGGTTCTACGATCAGCCTCACCCGATTCGTGGAGGAGGACGAACGCGGTTCCGACGTTCTGGCGCGTCATCAGCGGCGCGCCCAGCATGGAGACGGTCGCGTCCACACGGTAGCGGCGCTTCTGGACGGCCCCGGCGGAAACGCGCGTGAGGCAGGTGAGCCCTGCCAGTCCCAGTAGAATCTTGCGCCGCGAAACCCTCATCGGGCCTAAGGTTACCGGCTGCGCATTTCCGGGTTATCGTTAATCCATGAACGATTCGTGAAACATTTTAGATAAGTATTGTCTTTAGCCTAAGGCGTTCGCCGGAGTTGTGAGGTCTGTGCTGAAATTGCGTGACAAACCGGTTGCAAGCGCCGGTCACCTTTTTCTCCGGAAGGGTACTTAGGGATCATGAAAACCAAACTACTCACCGCTCTTTTGACGGCCTCGGCCTGCTTCGCGCAGGGGCACAGGTCGTTTTCGGTCACCGTGCAGGGCTCCGGCCCGGCGATGATTCTGATTCCCGGTCTCGAATGCTCACGCGACGTGTGGCAGGGATTCATCGAGCGCTACAGTTCCGGATATGAGATTCACGCGGTGACCATTGCCGGATTCGCAGGCGAGCCCGCGGTTCCCGGGCTGCGCCTGGAGCAGGTGAAAGACGACCTGATCGCCTACATCCGCGAACGGAACCTCGTGAAACCGGTGATCGTCGGTCATAGCCTGGGCGGTTTTCTCGCATTCTGGATCGGATCCAGCGCCCCCGATCGGGTGGGCCCGATTATTTCAGTGGATGGGCTGCCGTTCCTGCCCGCGATGATGGGCGGGGCCGCCGACGCCGGCCAGATGCGAGCACTCTACGCGTCGATGAAGCCCGGGCAACTGGAAAACATGAGTCGAATGGCGCTGGCTCAAATGATCTCGAACCCGAAGCAGGTGGAGACGGCAGCGAAATGGGCCGGCCGTTCCGATCCATCGTTTGTCGGCCAGGCTATGTATGATCTAATGACGACGGATCTGCGGCCGGAACTGCGAAAACTGCGCGGTCCGGTGCTCCTGATCGGCGGCGCGAAAGCGTTCTCGTCCGACCCGCAGCAGCTGGCGAAGGTCCGCGCCGCATACGAGGAGCAGGTGCAAGCCGCGGGCGATTGCAAGGTGGTCATGGCTGAGCGGGCGCTCCATTTCGTTATGCTCGACGATCCCGAATTCCTGTACCGCGTGACGGACGAATTCCTGGGAGGACGATAAGCATGCGCGGCGAACTTGAACCACTGGTGATCGCAGCCGCGCGAGGCGATGCCGACGCTTACGGTGAGCTGGTCACCCAAACCAGTCCGCTGGTGTCTTCCATCGCGCTGGCCATCGTCCGGGATCTCGAATTGAGTCGCGATGTGGCGCAGGAAGTATTCCTGTCGGTCTGGCGCGATCTCAAGAAGCTTCGCAATCCAGAAAGCTTTTTGCCGTGGCTGCGCCAGACCGCGCGCAACCGCGCCAAGACGGCCCTTCGAACCGATGCCAGAAAACGGAAGCTGGGTGCTGCGGGCCTGCTGGACGAACTGCTGCCTGTGGCGGTGGATCCGCGGCCCAGCGCAACCGACCGGATGATCGCGAAGGAGGAACTACAGGCGCTGGCGGAGGCGCTGGCGGCATTGCCGGAAGAGACTCGGGAGGTCCTGACGCTGTTCTACCGCGAAGGTCAGAGTGTGGCTCAGGTCGCGTCCCTGCTCGAACTGAGCGAAGTTGCCGTGAAGAAGCGGCTCTCCCGGGCGCGAGCGTCGTTGCGCGAAAGCATCCAGGAACAGATCGGTGAGACACTGCGTCGAACAGCGCCGGGGGCCGCATTTACAGCCGCTGTCGTGATCGCTCTACCGGCGAGTGCGCCGACGGCGGCGGCCGCGGCGCTTGGCGCCACATCCAAAGCGGCCGGCTCGTTCGGGATTTTGAAGCTGCTTGCGCCGTTTATCGCCGCCCTGCCCGGAGGAATCGGCGGCGCGCTTGGCATCATCTTCGGAACGCGAAGGTGGATGAATGAGGCTCAGGACGAAGAAGAACGGCAAGGGTTGCGTCTATACATGAAGGCCGGCAGCGCCGTGATGATCTTCTACTCCGTGGCATTAACGGTGGCGATGACGCGCTCGGCAAATCCACTATGGGGGGTGCCGTGGTTCGTCCTGTTAATCGCGACGATCGCAGTACTCCAGCACGTGTGGCTGCCGCGAATCGTGAGGCGGCGCATGGAAGCCGAGATGCGCGCCGATCCACTGCGAGCCCGCGAGCGCCGGCAGCGGGAGCGGCGCCAGGCCATTGTCGGCTGGACCATTGGGATCGTGACCGGATCGCTGGGATTGGCGGCGGGACTTTGGTCCGCACTACGATGATTCTGCGAAGAGAGCCCTAAGGTCGCGCCTCACACAAAAGTCTGAGGATTGAAATCAAGAGTTAACACGATTTCCCTATGTTGTGGGGTAATGATCTCACCATTGCGGGACGGCGGTGCAGTTTGGCCGGATCTACGGCCCAGTACGGAAATTGGTGAAAGACTGCTGGCGTCGACGCCCCTCTACGGCATCGGGCGCGTAGCGGAAAAGCTGTTGTCGCTCGACCAGCTGGATTGTGTCTATTCCGAAGCACGCCGGGAAGGGCCGGCCCAGCCGTTCTTCGCGAGTCTTCTGGAACGCCTCGACATCCGCTACGAATGCGCCGACTCGGAACTTGCGCGCATTCCACCGGACGGGCCGGTGATGGCGGTTTGCAATCACCCGTTCGGTCTGGCGGAAGCGCCAGTGCTCGCGTCGCTGCTGCTGAAGATCCGGAAAGATGTGCGGTTCCTGGCGAATTCGCTACTCGCCAATATCGATCTTCTGCGCGATTACTTGATCGCAGTGGATCCCTTTGGCGGGAAGGACGCCGCCAAGTCCAACTTGAAAGGCATCCGCGCCGCCATCGAATGGCTGCAAAGCGGCGGCCTGCTGGTGGTGTTTCCCGCGGGCGAGGTATCCTCGCTTCAATTTCCCCAGTTCCAAGTCGCGGACATCCCCTGGAACGACTCAATCGGGCGTGTCGTGCGGATGACCGGCGCGACCGTGATTCCGTTCTACATCCACGGCGCCAACAGCGCGGGCTTCCACCTGGCCGGACTGGTTCATCCGCGGCTCCGCACTGCGCTGCTGCCTCGCGAACTATTCAATAAACGCGGGCAGACGATTCTGGTCTCAATCGGTACTCCGATTGTGGCGCGCGCGCAGCCAGGATTTACGAATCGCCAGTTGACGGCTTACCTGCGGATGCGGACGGAGCTGCTGCAGACGCGGCGGCTCCAACCAATCGCGGCAAAGCGTCCTCAAAATCGCAAATTGACTCCGATTGCCGCGCCGGCGGACGTAGCCCGCATGCGGGCCGAACTCGAAGCGTTGCCGGTCATTCTGACTTCCGGCCCGCTTCGTGTCTGTGTCGCCGAGGCCGACCGGATCCCCAACACGCTGCTGGAAATCGGACGTCTGCGGGAGGTCACGTTTCGCGCCGCTGGAGAAGGAACCGGCCGCTCACGCGACCTGGATCGTTTTGACGAATGGTACCGCCACGTCTTCCTATGGAACGATGAACGCAGCCAAGTCGTGGGAGCCTACAGAATCGGGCTGGCTGACTTGATTCTCGCGGATCGTGGTCCGCGCGGACTTTACACCAACACTCTATTCAGATTCGATCGTCCATTTTTGGCGAAGTTGGGACCCGCGCTGGAACTCGGACGCTCTTTCGTTCGCGCGGAATATCAGCGCGAGTATCTTCCGCTGCTGCTTCTGTGGAAGGGCATCTGCCAATTCGTCGTCCAAAATCCGCGGTACCGCAGCCTGTTCGGCCCGGTGAGTATCAGCAACGACTATCGTTCGATCTCGCGGGCTTTGATGGTCGAGTACTTCAACTCGCGCCGGGATTCCGAAGTGGGCCGGACCGTGCACCCGAGGTGCCGTTTTCACGCGCCCGCGCTTCCAGGATGCAGTTCTAGCGGATTGAGTTCGCTGGTCAACGGTGTCGAGGAGCTCTCGGGTCTGGTTGCGGATCTTGAACCTGACAAAAAGGGGGTTCCTGTGCTCCTCCGGCAGTACCTCAATCTGGGGGGCAATATCCTGGAGTTCAACGTCGACCAGCGGTTCTCAAATACGGTGGACGGACTCATTCTGGTCGACCTACTGCGGGCGGACCGCCGCCTGCTTGCCAGATATATGGGCCGCGAGGGTCTGGCGTCGTTTTGCCGGTTCCATCGCTGCTAAATTCCAAGGATTGTCATCGAGTTTTCATACTCGATTGATATCTTGTAGGTCCTCATACAAAGTTGCTGCTCGGCCATCATGATTAACAAACTCGCGTTCTCGCACCTCCTGTTCACAATCGCCCTCTTCCCGGCCATGAGCTACGGCCAAGCGGCATTCCCCGGATTCACCCCTGGCAACATCGTCGTCACCCGCTCGGTTTACAGCGGTGACGCGACTACGGTCCACTCCGGCCAGCGGCTGCCGCCGGTGTGTCCTGCGACGGCGGCTTGCGGTACCGCGACCGCGACCGCAAACGGATCCTATCCGTCCGCGACCAACCCGAATAACGTTTTCGACAACAACAAAGCCGACGGCAGTTTCGGCATCACCTCGCCGATTCTTCTCGATCAGCTCACTCCGACGGGAACGCTGGTGAATACGTTAGCGATTCCGCCGAATATGGTGGTCACCAGCTTCAGCTCCAAGTCCGAGCTGGCCATCAATTTGTCCGACGACGGCACTGCTCTGACGTTCATGGCCTACGTCGCGCCGCTAAACTCGATCGACGTTTCAAATTCCAACACGCCTGGCGTTTACGATCCGACCAATCCTGCCGGCGGCAGCTACTATCGCGCGGTAGTGCAGGTGGGTGCGAACGGCGCGATTCAGGTCACGCCGACCAACGCCTACAGCGGCAACAACGGCCGCGCCGCAGCGCTGGCGGGCGGATTGTATTACCTGACCGGCAACTCGAATAACGGGGGCGGCACGCCTACCAACGTGATCACCGCGACAGGTGCGCAGGTGGCTGCTCCGGGTCAGGCGGCGACTACGGTTCCAATCATGATCGGGACTTTTTCGATCACGCAGGTCAACGATCCCTCGACCGGAAAGCCGTACGCAGCGGACAAAGCCGGAAAGGATAACAATTTTCGAGGACTGACGATTTTCAACAACACGATGTACGCCACGAAAGGGAGCGGCGGCAACGGGATCAACACGGTTTACCAGATGGGTGCGGCCGGAACTCTTCCGACGCTCGCCACCGCCGCGGCCGCGCCGATCACGATCCTGCCGGGATTTCCCACAGTGCTCGCCAAGAACGCAACCGCGGCGAGCATATATCCGTTCGGGATCTGGTTCGCGAACGCGACGACTCTATATGTCGCCGATGAGGGCGATGGAGTGGCCGCCGATGCGGCTACGGCTCCGAACGCGGGGTTGCAAAAGTGGAGCCTGGTCAGCGGCACCTGGCAGCTCGATTATGTTCTGCAGAAGGGCTTGAACCTAGGCCAGCCGTACACCATCGCGAACTATCCCGCGGCGCTGAACCCCTCCACCGACGGGATTCGAAATATCACGGGCCGCGTCAATGCCGATGGCACAGTGACCATCTGGGGTGTGACCTCCACAGTGAGCGCGAACGGCGATCAGGGCGCCGATCCGAACAAGCTGGTGATGATCAACGATGTGCTCGCCAATCTGACCGCCGCCGGCGCGGCGAACGAGACGTTCGCGACCATCAAGACGGCCAATGCCGGGGAGGTTCTCCGCGGCGTCTCACTAACGCCTGCAAAGGCTTCCACCATGCCGAACGTTCCCGCAATTACTTCGATCGCGAATCCCGGCGCGCAGACCATCGCTCCCGGATCGCTGGCCTCGGCGCGCGGCCAGAACCTGGCTCTCGGTTTCCCCGGACCGATCTTCGGGATTCTCCCGTTTGTGTTCGACGCCACCTCGGTTTCGATCGTGGACTCGGCTGGAAAAACGACGCCCGCGCCCATGTTCTACGTCTCTCCGAATGAGGTGGACTTCGAGGTCCCCGCAGGGGTCGCTTCGGGAGCCGCGCAAGTGATCGTCACGAGCACTGGCGCCAGCCAGACCGCGTCGAACATTCAGATCGCGGCGGTATCACCGGGATTGTTCACGCTCAACAATGGGGGATTAGCCACCGCGTACGCGGTTCGCGTCTCATCGAATGGAACGCAAACGGCGCAACAGATCTATTCCATGGATTCCTCGGGAGCGATCACTCCGACACCCATCAACATGGGATCTGCCGGAGACCAGGTGTACCTGATTCTCTACGGGACCGGTATCGCGGCCGCGGGAACCGCCAACACTAAGGTGACCGTAAACGGTGTGAACGCGCCAGTGCTGTTTGCAGGTCCACAAGGCGGATCGCCGGGACTGGATCAGGTGAATATTCTTCTTCCGGCCTCGCTGGCGGGCCAGGGCAACGTGAATCTTCAGCTTACGGCCGCAGGGGTGGCGGCGAATCCGCTGCAGATCACGATTCAATGACGCGCCTGCGATTTGTTCAAACCGGCATGTGACACCGAGTGTCACTCACCCGACGGCGCTCACTCGGCTAGTACGCGGTGGAGAAGTTGAACCGCGATGGATCCTTCACCAACGGCGGAAGCCACTCCTTTGGCGCTTCCTGAACCCACGCCGAACACACCCGGCAACTCTGGCCTTCTCAAATGCACCCATGCTCGTGCCCACCGCGGATAGCGCTGGGTGTGCTCGTGTCGTGCACACAAATGGATAGTGTTATAGTTAGCAAACTAAAAAGAGGGTTACGCCCATCGCTATGTTATTAGAGTCCAAAGGAGCGCAAGCTCCCAAAGCTTGGCCGCAGGCGTTCTTGTGCGTTCTCTTCTTCTTTTCAGGTTTCCCTGCACTGATCTACCAAATCGTTTGGCAGCGCGCACTCTTCGCTATCTATGGAGTCAATATCGAGTCTGTCACCACCGTCGTCACCGCTTTCATGCTCGGCCTCGGATTCGGCAGTCTTGCCGGTGGATTCGTGTCGAAGAGGCAACGGGGCCGGCTTTTGCTGCTGTTCGGGTGTGTTGAACTCGCCATCGCCTCATTTGGCTTCGTTTCGCTCCATCTGTTTCACTTCGCCGCGGTGAACACGGCAGGCGTTTCAGCCATCAGGGCCGGCTTGATCGCGTTTTGCCTGGTCATCTTCCCGACCGCTCTCATGGGGAGCACGCTCCCACTCCTGGTCTCATACCTGGTTCGGTTTTCTCCGAACACTGGCCGATCCGTGGGGATGCTGTATTTCGTGAACACGCTCGGCTCAGCAGTGGCCTGCCTTACGGCCGCATTCTTTCTTATGCGGTTCCTTGGAGAATCGGGAGCAGTTCGAGTCGCCGCGACGATGAACGGAGGCATCGGCCTCGCTGCCATCGTCCTTCATTTCGCCTCGCGACACGTTCAAGTAGATCGACACAGCAAAACTGAACAGGAGCCGAAGTTCTCGGCCGCGCGTCTGATGCCGTTCCCTTTGGCTCTATTCGTTACTGGGGTGGCCGGTTTCATCGCGTTGGCCTACGAAGTCATTTGGTACCGTCTGTATTCGTTTAGTTCCGGAGGGGACGCACGTACGTTTGCCCTCCTGCTGGGATTTTATCTGGCGGGCATAGCATATGGTTCGCTTGCCGCAAGGTCGGTCTGCAGTGACCTTGACGCCGGCACAATGGATCGTCATGTTCGATTCGCCGGCCGTTTTGTAATCGTCGCGAATATTCTGGGGTTTCTGGTGGCCCCGACCGTCGCCCTCGCGGGTCGCTTTGTTCCCGACGTGGCTACGCTACCCCTTGTTTTGGTCACAGCCGCGCTCCTCGGAGCGGTCTTTCCGATTCTTTGCCATGTCTCCGTGAGTCCGGATTCAAACGCGGGCGCGCGGTTGAGCTATCTGTACATCAGCAATATTGCTGGTTCCGCTCTCGGCAGCTTTCTGGTGGGTTTTGTTTTGATGGACGTTCTTAGCTTCGGGCAGATCGCCATCTTGCTGGCTACTTTAGGGTTGATTCTCGGGGTCGTTCTGCTGCTGACAACGACGGCGAAGAAGTCGAATCGATTAGTGATCGCCGTGTCCGGAGTCGCAGTCGTCACCGCGGTGGTGCTGGCCTCTCCTTGGTTATTCGACAGGTTCTACGAAAAGCTGCTTTACAAAGGTGAGGTTCATTCCGATACGAGGTTTTCACGGGTGGTGGAGACCCGAAGCGGCGTTATTACTATCTCGCCTGACGGAACTGTGTTCGGCGGCGGCATGTACGATGGCAGGTTTAATGTCGATCTTCTTCGCGATACTAACTGGGTCATTCGCGCATACGCGCTGAGCGCCATTCATCCTTCCCCGAAGGAAGTCCTGATGATTGGCCTCTCCTCTGGTTCCTGGGCACAGATTATCGCCAACCACGAGAACCTGGAGAAGCTGACAATCATAGAAATCAATCCTGGATACCTCAACATCATTCCGCAGCACGATCAAGTCGCCAGCGTGTTACGCAACCCCAAAGTCACCGTTGTGATCGATGATGGCCGCCGGTGGCTGACGCGTAATCCGGACCGGAAATTTGACGTGATCGTCATGAATACTACCTATCATTGGCGCGCAAACGTATCGAATCTTCTGTCCGTCGAATTTCTCGACTTGGCGCGCCGCCACTTGAAGCCGGGGGGGATTCATTACTACAACACCACGGGCTCCCAGCGCGCGATGATCACTGGTTGCACCAGCTTTCCGCACGCGTTGCGGATTGCCAATTTCCTGGCTGTGAGCGGCTCGCCGATGAGCGTTGACAGACAACGATGGAGACGAATCCTGATGTCGTATTCCATCGACGGGAAGTTGGTTTTCGATTTGTCGCAGGCGGCGCACCGGCAGCGTCTCGAAGAAGTGCTGTCGATGCCTGAAGTCCAAACGGACGACGTTTTCGCAATGGAGTCCGCCGAATCGATCAGGCGCCGCCTGTGGGGCGTGCCCGTGATTACGGACGACAATATGGGAACGGAATGGCTGCCAGCCCGCGACCGGTAAACCCGCGCACGATGACCGCTCACTCCGCCAACACGCGGTGGAGAAGCTGAACCGCGATGGATCCTTCACCGACGGCGGAGGCTACACGTTTGACGCTTCCCGAACGCACGTCGCCGACGGCGAACACGCCCGGCAAGCTGGTCTCGAGCAGATAAGGCGCACGCGGCAGAGGCCATTTGGCGGTCGCAAGATCGCCCGGTGAGAGATCCGATCCGGTCTTGACGAATCCCTTTTCATCGAGCGCGAGACAATCATCGAGCCACGCGGCGTTCGGCGCGGCGCCGGTCATCAGAAACACATGTTGGATGTCGTGAGCTTCTTCGACGCCGGTCTTCGAATCACGCCAGCGTAAACCTTCCAAACGGCCGTTGCCTTCGAGGGCGGTAATTTCGGTGAACGGCAATAGCGTGATGTTCGGGGTTTCCTCAATGCGGCGAATCAAATAGCGCGACATGGTGTCCGAAAGACCCGGGCCGCGAACCAGCAGATGCAAGTGGCGGACGCGGCCGGAAAGAAAGACCGCTGCCTGCCCAGCCGAATTTCCTCCACCGACGATGGCGACGTTCTCTCCCTGACAAAGTTGCGCTTCGACAAACGTCGCGCCGTAATAGACGCCCACGCCTTCGAAATGCGCGAGGTTGTGCAGAGGAAGCTTGCGATAAGCCGCACCGGTGGCGACGATGATACTTCGGCCTTGCACGCTTCCGCCGCCGCCCATTTCGACGACGAAAGGGCGACGCGCGCACTTCAGAGCCGTGGCGGGAAGCGCGACGTTGACATGCGCGCCGAATTTCTGCGCCTGCACCAGTGCGCGATCGGCTAGTTCCTGTCCCGAAACTCCGGTGGGAAATCCGAGATAGTTTTCGATTCGCGAGCTCGATCCGGCCTGGCCTCCTGGCGCGCTGCTTTCGAGGACCAGGACACGGAGCCCCTCGGAGGCCGCGTAAACCGCCGCGGCCAGGCCGCTGGGACCCGCGCCCGCGACGATCACGTCGTACACGCTCTGCTCGTCGACTTCTTCATTCAGACCCAGGCACGCGGCTGCATCCGCGTTGCTCGGATTCCGAAGGACGTGCTCGCCGCGGCAGATGAGCACCGGAATCTCGTCCAGCCGGAAGTGGAATTGATCCAGGAGATGCTGCACATCGGGATCGCGATCCACGTCGATGTACGTATGCGGATGACCGTTGCGCGCCAGAAATCCCTTTAACCGCAGGGTATCGGCGGAGTGGTTCGATCCGATCAACACCACGTCTCCCGTCCCGCTCGCCACCAGATAGGCCCGACGAAGCATGAACGCGCGCAGGAAAAGTTCGCTGAGCGCAGCGTCCGCCTGAACGATCCGGTACAGATTTGACCGATCGATTTCGAGCAACGTGCTGGGGACGGTGGTGCGGCCGCGCACCAGGCTCGGGCGGCCGGAGAGTAGATTCACTTCACCGGTAAAGTCCCCGGGCTCATGCACCACGACGACGTGCACCCCGCTTCCGGATGGACTGACGATCTCGATATCGCCTTCGAGCACGACGAAGACACTGACATTGGCCTGGCCCACGTCGAACAGGATTTCGCCGGCGGACGTGCGGCGCTCATGCCCATAGGATGCCAGCCGCGCGATTGCCGCCGCGTCCAGCTTAGGAAATGCGAGCTCGCTCTTTTCGACCGCCATGGTTACTCCAGCAGAATGATTACTCCATTATGAGTTCGTCAACGTAACACCACATCCACTCCTCGCCTGGTTCCATCGATCGCACGATGGGGTGCTGGGTCGCGTGAAAATGCCTGGTGGCGTGCTTGTTCTTCGAGGAATCGCAACACCCGACGTGGCCGCAGATCATGCACAGGCGCAGATGGACCCAGCTATCTCCCAACTTCAGACATTCCTCACATCCGCGCGCGCTGGGCTTTACTTTTCGAATCTGACTCAAATGAGTGCATTTCTGCATTGGATCCTCCTTTTCTTGTGGCTCTTCAAAATGCCTATAGAACCGCAATTTCTCCGGCGTACGCCGGTCCGGCATTACACCGGATCGAGCAAATGACCGAGTTTCTCTTTTTTCGTCCGCAAATAATCTTCAGTCGATTCCACCGGCGCGACGATGCAGGGGACTCGCTCCGTGACGCGCACCCCCGCGCGTTCCAGCGCGTCGATCTTTTCGGGATTGTTGGACATCAGCCGCACGGCGTCCAGAGCGAAGAATCGCAGGATCGCGGCCGGCAGAGCATAGCCACGCAGATCGGCGTCGAAACCGAGCTGCTCATTGGCCTCCACTGTATCGGCGCCCTGGTCCTGAAGCTCGTACGCCCGCAGCTTGTTCAGCAGACCGATGCCTCGGCCTTCCTGGTTTTCGTAAATCATCAGCCCACGGCCTTCCCGGGCAATCGATTCCAGGGCCAGTTCGAGCTGCGCGCCGCAATCACAGCGCAGGCTGTGAAACACATCTCCAGTCAGGCATTGCGAATGAATCCGCACTAGCGGAGGCGCACCGGAAACATCGCCCATCTTAAGCACGACGGCGTCTTCGGAGCCATCCGTGAAGCCGTAAATCCGGAAATGCCCGAAACGGCTGGGGAAGTCAGCTTCGGCGACCTTACGTACCTTGGAACTGGGAGACATGAACGGGCGGGTACTTTCATTATAATTGGTGCAAGCGGCCTCATGGTCCCACAGCACCTGGTCATTCTGCTAGTAAAGCTCGCAGTCGCCGCGTCGCTGGCGAGCATTCTTACGCGCAGCGGCCGGTTTCAGCGCATGCTGATGCGCGAAGAACGGACGCTGGCGCAGCGCGTCCAGTTGGCCCTGGTGTGTTCGGCGATCTTCGCGACTGGCGTGCTCGCGCGCGTGCTCGGGCCGGAGGCGTACCAGGCGCTCGACCTGGGCATGGAAGGCTCCCTGGTTATGGGAATGCTTGGGGGCTACGTCACCGGGCTACTCGCGGGCGTGTTGATCTCCGTTCCCGCGATGTTCCACAGCGAATGGATGTCGCTGGTGTTGTTCGCCGCGGTCGGCGTCATGGGCGGCTTGCTGCGCGACGTCGCGCCGGATAAAGAAGCCATTTGGAGATTCTCACCATTTCCCGACTTGAGCCTGTGGAGGCTGATTCGCCGGCACGATCTGCGGCTTCCCGCCTTCAGCCTCGCCTGTGTAATGGTCATCGTCCTGGCTGAGGCGCTCCGCCACATCATCTCCAGGAACTTCAACGGCGTGTTCGCGTTCGAACCGCAGTTCCACGACGGACCCTGGATCGTCGTCGCAGTGTACGCGACCACGCTTTTTTCCACCGTGCTTCCGATCAAGATATGGAACAGTAACCGGAACGAGAAAAAGCTGGAGCAGCAGCAATTGCATCTGAACGAAGCGCGTCTGGCCGCGCTCAGCCGCCAGATCAATCCGCATTTTCTGTTCAATACGCTGAATTCGGTCGCGTCATTGATACGCCAGGACCCGAACCAGGCACGTCAAGTGGTCTATAACCTGTCCAAGATTTTGCGGCGGCTTTTGCGGCAACAGGACAATTTCAGCTCGCTTGGAGAAGAGCTGTCTTTCGTCGACGATTACCTGGCGATCGAGATGGTGCGCTTCGGCGACAAGCTTCGTTTCGTGAAAGAGATCGATCCGGCAACTCTGGACCTGTTGGTTCCGAGCATGTTACTGCAGCCGCTGGTCGAGAACAGCATCCGTCACGGCCTCTCGAGCAAGGTGGACGGAGGCACCATAAAAATACGCAGCCGCATGGCGGGCCGCCGCTTGCAAGTCCTGGTGGAGGACGACGGAGTCGGCATCCCCGAGGCGAAGCTGGCCACGCTTTTCGAACAGGGCATCGGCGTCAGTAATGTGAACGAGCGTTTGAAGGTGCTTTTCGGCGATGATTACAAGATGTGGATTGACAGTCGGCCGGGTGAAGGCACCTCCACCGGGATCGAAATACCCGAGCAGGCAAGCACGACGGTAGTCGAAGAATTAGCAACCACCGGGAGCAATTCTTGAGCGACCTCAACTATTCCATACTTCTCCCCCGTGCGGAGCAAATGCCGCGCACCATCGCCAAGCGGACGCGCCGCATTTACGACACAGTCGCCTCGATTTATCCAGTCAGCACGTTCTTTTTTCATTCCAGGGCTCACGCATGCGCGCTGCGCAATGCCGGTATTCAGAACGGAATGCGCGTACTGGAAATCGCTACTGGATCGGGCGAGATGTTCCGGCGATTGGTCAAGTCCAACCCTGACGGAAAAACATTCGGCCTGGATCTATCGCCCAACATGGCCGCGCGCACGCAGGATCGCGCACGCCGGAAATTTCCCCAAGCGCAATCGCATTGTGGAGCCGTGGACGTCCGCAGCATGCCCTTCAAGCAGGCGAGCTTCGACGCAGTGGTGTGCTGCTACCTGTTCGAACTGCTGGCGCAAGACGACATCCGTTTGACGCTCCGCGAAATCCGCCGAGTGCTGCGTCCCAACGGAACGTTCGCCCTGGTGGTGATCGGCCAGAACGCGCAGTTTTTCAATGGGCTGTATAAAGTGGCGGGAACGCTGGTGCCCGCATTCTGGGGTCGTCAAGTCGACCACGCCGTTCCAGAACTGGTGAAGGAAGCAGGTTTGCGGATCGAGACAACTCACTCGGTACGCCAGACGGGATATCCGTCGAGAGTGCTGATCGCGCGAAGGTAGCCGGACCGCCAAAATCGCTTGCTGGCCTCTTCAATAGAACAAATACTTCCGCCACTGATCGTCGCTCTTCCCGAGCAATCGCATCAGATGACGGCTCGTATGTAAACTGAATGGCCTCGGCGCGCGGGCCAGGCGCATGTTGGCTTCTTCAGGCGTTCGATTCCCTTTGCGATTGTTGCAAGGATGGCAGCATGCGACCAGGTTTTCCCAGGCAGTCTCGCCTGCTCGCGAGCGTGGGATCACGTGGTCGAGTGTCAGCTCACCCGAGTTCAGCGTCTTCATACAGTACTGGCACGTGTAACGATCGCGCATCAAAATGTTTTTTCGCGACAACGCCCGCGTCTGGTGCGGGATGCGCCGGTATTCGAGCAAGCGGATCACGCTGGGCACACGCATCGCCTGCCGGGCCGAATGGATATGCGTCGCTCCGTGCTCTTCAGCCGCGGCAACGCCCTTCAGCACCAGCACCAGCGCGCGGCGCGCGGCGCACACGTTGATCGGCTCGTAGCTCGAGTTGAGAACGAGCACCGGTTTGTATAAATGATGGCGTACCCGTTCATGGTCTTTGGCGATCATCGGTGACTCCCGGCCGCGGCGGCCAATTCAGGCTGAATACTCAAGAACGCACGACGATCCGTCCGTGCCAGCGCGAGCACCGCGACGTGCGAAGCTCCCGCGCGTTTCAATGCCCGGGCGCAGGCCGAGGCGGTGGCCCCGGTAGTAAGAACGTCGTCCACCAGCAGGATGCTCATCCCGTCCAGCCGCGTCTTCACCTTGAATACTCCGCGAACGTTGGCGCGGCGCTTGGCGTTGGTCAATCCGGCCTGCGGCATGGTCGCCCGCGAGCGTCGGACGGCATTGCGCAGGGGTACGTTCCAACGACGCGAAATTTCGCGGGCCAGCAACCCGGCCTGATTGAAACCGCGCTCCCACCGGCGACGCCAGTGCAGCGGCATCGGAACGATCAAGTCGAAGCGTCGCTCGCGCGGCAAAACACGCGCCAGAAAAGCGCCGAATGGTTTCGCGAGCGGCTGAACTCCGCCGTACTTGAACACGTGGATCAGCTTGCGCAGCGATCCTTCATAAGAACCGTAGGTAAAAACTTCATCGAAGCCGGAAAGACCCAAGCGGCACAGCGAACACCGGCCAGTTTCGTCCAGCGGGAAGCGATTCAGGAACGGCATGCGGCACGCAACGCAGAAATATTCGGCCGTCATCGGTTCCGGCTCGCTCAAACAGCGGCGGCACACCGGGATTCGCGAAACTTCGCGCAGAACTTCGCCGCAGACGCGGCACTCGTCGGGGAAAATCCGGTTAAAAAGGGCGCAGAACGTCTTCTCTGCGGCGCTGAACACACCGGCAGGCCATGCTGACCAGCGACTACTGGGGAGCAGGCTACTCGAGAAGACCCACCTCCAGCGGACTCACAACAACACTAGTGTACAACTTGTTTGGCGGGCGATACAAATGAACACTGCGTGAAAGCTCGCGTTAGCCTGAGACCATGCGGATCCTGGTTATAGGCAGAACCGGGTTCATTGGCCCTCATCTCGTTCGGCATCTCAACGCGATAGGACACAAAATCGCCGTGTTGCATCGTGGACACCACAGTAATGATCTTCCGACGGAGCGCATTTATCGGCGAGAGGCGCGACCTTTCACGGCTCAAGCCAAAGGCCGAGGTGGAGATCGACTTGATCCTCCTTCGGCGGACGGTCGAATGGGATCTGGCTCATCTGCCGGACAATTTTCCGATGTATCCGATCGATTACGCAGCGGAAGATTCGGCCGACGCTAGCCGCTTGAGCGCTTCTTCGTAAGGAGCCCTGGCGACGCCTCGTTCGGTCACAATCGCGGTGACGTAGCGCGCCGGGGTCACGTCGAATGCCGGATTCTCAACCTCGATGTTTTCAGGCGCGACCGGGACTCCGAACATGTGCGTCACTTCGATTGCGGCGCGTTGCTCGATAGGAATTTCCTTGCCGGACGCGAGCTTCAGATCCAGAGTCGAAATCGGCGCTGCAACGTAGAACGGAACGCCATTCTCCTTGGCCAGCACAGCCAACGAATAGGTGCCGATTTTGTTCGCCACGTCGCCGTTGGCAGCGATGCGGTCCGCCCCCACCACAACGCATCCGATACGTCCGGAGTGTAAAAAATGCCCCGCCATGTTGTCGGTGATGATCTTCACCGGGATGCCGTCATGCTGCAGCTCCCACGCGGTCAGTCGCGCGCCCTGTAAAAATGGCCGTGTTTCGTCCGCGAACACGTCGATCTTCTTGCCGGCGCCGATCGCCGAGCGGATTACGCCGAGAGCTGTCCCGTAGCCCGCCGTGGCGAGCGCTCCCGCATTGCAATGCGTCAGAACGGTTTTGCCGTCCGGCACCAGGTCCGCGCCGTTGCGCCCGATCGCCTCGCAAATGGCGATGTCCTCTATGCGGATCCCCTTGGCTTCGTCGATCAGCGTGCGCACATCGCCGTTGCAGGCTTGGTGGACTCGGCGCATACGCTCGATCGCCCAAAAAAGATTGACGGCCGTGGGTCGCGTCGATGCAAGAGTCGCGCATACGGTTTCGAAGTCCGCTCCATGCTGAACGCCGAGTGCGACCCCCATCGCCGCCGCGACGCCGATCGCCGGCGCGCCTCGAATGGTCATGTTGCGGATCGCTTCGGCCACTTCTTCATAGTTCCGGCACGTGACGAACACTTGCTCCCGCGGCAGGCGTCGCTGGTCGATCATGACCACGCCTGCGTCGGTCCATTGAATGGTTTCGACCATGAACTTCCTATTGTGATGGACAAGGTATGGTTGCTGCTACCCTGAAATCTTCATGCCTCGCAAGCGATTCACGTGGCGTCTTCGCGACCGGACACTTCAATTGGGCGAACGCACGCTCATCATGGGCGTCCTCAACGTGACGCCGGACTCTTTTTCCGACGGCGGCAAGTACCAGGATCCCGATCGCGCCTTCGCGCGCGCCGTCGAGTTAGAGGAACAGGGCGCCGACTTGATCGACATCGGCGCAGAATCGACGCGGCCAGGCTCCGCGCGGATTTCCGAAGCCGAAGAACTGCGTCGCCTGGTGCCGGTTCTGAAGCGCTTGCGTAACAAGCTGACCATCCCGATTTCAGTGGATACCTACAAAGCCGGCGTCGCTGAAAAGGCGCTGGAACTGGGCGTGGACGCGATCAACGATCCCAGCGCCCTCACCTTCGATGCGGATCTCGCGCGCAAAACTGCGCAAGCCAATGCCGGTCTGATCCTGAATCATATGCGCGGTACACCGGAAACCTGGGGCAAACTCCCGCCGCTCAAGAATGTGATTCACACCATCGCGTCCGAGCTGGACGCGTCCGCCCACCGCGCTGTCCGCTCCGGTGTCGAGCGCCGGCAAATCGTGATCGACCCCGGAATCGGCTTCGGCAAACGCAAAGAGCAGAATTCCGAGATTCTCGCGCAGCTCGAACAACTGGCAGCGCTGGAGTTGCCGATTTTGGTGGGCGCTTCGCGCAAGCTGTTCCTGGCGCGGGAGACGCCCCTCGAAACCGAGTTTGCCTCCGCAGCCGCCATCACCGCGGCTATCCTGCACGGCGCCCATATCGTTCGCGTCCATGACGTGAAGACCATGAAGGCCGTAGTCGAAGTCGCCGACGAGATCGTCAGAGGCGCTCCCGAAGTATGAGAACGATTTCGCTGTTGCTGGCCGTCGCAGTGGCCCAGGCAGCGGCGCCCGAGTACGGCTATCAAGTGGTGCACGTGTATCCCCACGATCGCACCGCTTTCACACAAGGCCTGGAATATCGCGGCGGATTTCTGTACGAAGGCACGGGACTGGAGGGCCGCTCTTCGCTGCGCAAAGTCAAGCTCGAAACCGGTGAAGTACTGCAAAAGATCGATCTCTCGCCGCAACTTTTCGGCGAAGGGATCACGGTCATCAACCAGCACATTATCGAGCTGACCTGGAAACATCAGCTCGGTTTGGTCTACGATCAGGTTTCCTTCAAGCGTCTTCGCACCTTCAACTATCCGGGCGAAGGATGGGGATTGACCAACGACGGTTCGAAGATTTACATGAGCGACGGAACCGCGCAGATCCGCGTGTGGGATGCGACTACGTTACAGGAAAAGAAGCGCCTGAAGATTCACGACGGCGCCCGCGCGATTGAGGAGTTGAACGAGCTGGAATGGGTCCGCGGCGAAATCTATGCGAACGTGTGGCAGACCGATCGCATCGCGCGCATTTCCCCCGCGGATGGCTCGGTCGTCGGATGGATCGACCTGGCCGGCATCCTGCCCGTGGCCGATCGCGGTGGCGTCGACGTGTTGAATGGAATCGCATACGATTCACTTGGAGACCGTCTGTTCGTCACTGGAAAGCTGTGGCCGAAGCTGTTCGAGATCAAGCTGCTCCCAAAAAGTCCCGGTCGTTAATCAGCGGTATTAACGTGGTTCACGTTCATTAACGGCCAATTCATCGCCTTTGGCACTTGGGACAATAATGCGTGCCCCGCTGCCCCACCACGATCTTGACGATCGCCGCGCCGCACTTCAAGCACGGCTCACCTTCACGGCCGTAAGCCCGATGCAGATCCTGGAATTCGCCGCGCTTGCCTTCGGCGTCGACGTAATCCGAAATCGAGGATCCCCGATGCTCGATCGCGGCGGTCAAGATCTCGCGGATCGCCTGATGGAGCTTTGCCGCCCGCGGTTCGCTCACACGCGACGCGATTGCCAGCGGATGGATACCCGCCGCGAACAGCGCCTCATCCACGTAGATATTGCCCAGACCGGCCAGGAACGACTGGTTCATCAACAGCGGCTTCACGCGAGTTTTGCGGGATCGCAGCCGCGCCACAAACTCCTGAAGACTGATTTCGAGCGGCTCCGGCCCCAAGCGGTCAATGCGCTGGGGACTCCACTCGATCCGCCCGAACTGGCGTGGATCGTCATACAGAAGCGTTCCACGGTCGAGAGTAAAAACTCCGTGCGTGTGGGCCCCCTTAAGGCCGTCGATGAGCAGCTTGCCGGTCATCCCCAGATGAATCGACAGCGCCCCTTCGTCCAGCGTCATGACGATAAATTTTCCGCGGCGCCGGACGTGGTTAATCGTTCGCCCGGCCACCCGTTCCGCCAGCTTTTTCCGATTCCCTGGCGTGACAAATCGCGAAGTGAACGACGCCGACACGATGCGCCGTCCGATCAAGTGCGGCGCGACCGAACGGACTACTGTTTCGACTTCAGGAAGCTCTGGCATCAGGGAACGTCGATGAGAATGTCGCCGCCTTCGACTTTCACCGGAAACGACGCGAGCTTCAAACTTTCGTCATAGTCATTCTGACCGGTGCGGCAATCGTATTCCCACGCGTGCCAGGGGCAGATCAGGCGGCCGTCTTCGATATTCCCCTGCCCCAGCGGTCCGCCGGCGTGCGGACAGATTCCGTCGAACGCGTGCAATTCCCCCTCGACGTTGCAGATGGCGTATTGGTTTCCTCCAACCTCAGCTTCCATCACTTCACCGGGAGTGAGCGCGGAGAGCGCGCCGACTTTCACAAAGGGCATAAGACTCTTTTACCATCTCGCGCCGCGGCTCATTTCACACGAGTGAAACCGACGCACGGTAGCTGCGCCCTAAGTCGTACAAACCAGGAATTCGAAAAATGGTTTGGCCCGTGCATGCCGGAGTCTCATGCATAAACATTCGCTCTTTTTTTTTCTCATGGTCGCTGGAAGTGCTGTGGGCCAAGTCGTCTCGTTTGGCGTCGAGGGAGGAATCCCACTTACGGACCGGACGTCCCCACCCGATGAGTCGAGGCCCTACATTGTTGGCCCATCGGTCGAGATCCGCCTGCCCGCGCGATTCGCGCTGAGAGTTGAGGCTCTGTACCAGCGGGTCGGTACCAGCGCGGACTTCTTCGAGATACCGGCCGGCGCGTCTGTGTTGACCAACGGTCTGTCTTTCACCAACCGCACGCGCGCCAACGTCTGGGAGTTTCCATTCCTCGGAAAGTATTACTTCCGGCCAAGATCTGCGGCGTGGCAGCCCTACTTTGAGACTGGATGGGCGCTTCGTGATGCTTGGGTTCATACCAGTGGAACCGAGACGCCAGCAGGATCGTCTTCGTTCTCTTTTAAGCAGGATTTCCGGACGCCGCTGGATGTGGGTGCCGTCGCGGGCGCCGGCGCCAGGATTCCCATGGGGCGGCTGGCGTTGTCGCCTGAAGTCCGGTACACACGTTGGGGCAGTCAGTACGGTCTACTCCGGAAGAATGAGGCATCGATCCTTTTAGGCGTCCACTTCTGAACCTAGTCTTCAGAACCCGGCACCTGCTTGTGCTTTGGTTTCTTGCGCTTACTCTTGGGGACGATGGGCCGGGAAGGCTTGACCGTCCCCACGCGTTCCCGGGCGATGGCCCGCACTTCCTTTTTCTTATCGAAGGTGGGCTTGCGGCGCTTCATGTTACACTGGGCATACGAGGAGAACCCGTATGGTTCGCGATCTGCTCCAACCGACGCACCTTATCCTGATCGTCCTGGTGTTCATGGTCCTGTTCGGCGGCAAGAAGCTCGCCGATGTGGGCAAAGGATTGGGAGAGGGCATCCGCAACTTCAAGACTTCTTTGAAGGGTGACGAGCCGCCGCCGCCGGCGCCCGGGCCCGAAGAAAAGAAGCAGGCATAATTCCCGGCGCGGTTCGCAGGTTGAACCGTCGGCCATAGCATTGGAATAAAATCAGAACGCAAAAAACCCCGCCTCGGGTGGAAGCCCTGGCGGGGTTTTTCGTCTGCCCGGGTCCTACCCGGTTAAATTATTTCTTCTTCGGCGGGACGATGGAGTCTTTCACCGCCTTGGCCACGCGGAACTTCACGACCTTTTTGGCCGGAATCTTGATCGCTTCGCCGGTCGCCGGGTTGCGCCCCATGCGAGCCTTGCGGTCCACGCGCACCAGCCGGCCGATGCCGGGAAGCACGCACATGCCACTCTTCTTGGTCTCACGCACTGCCAGTTCGGAGTACGCGAGCATGAAGGATTTCGCAACCTTGTTCGGCACACCTGTTGCCGCCGCCAATTCCTTCACCATCTGCGATTGAGTCATTTTTGCTGCTGCCATCTATTCTCCTTTAACTGTCTGATCTCCCAAATGTACGTTTTCACGGGCGAAAGCCCGCATTTCGCTAGTCAATGATAAGGGATCGGGAAACGCGAAGTAAAGAGGAAAGTGCGAAAAACCTCGATTTTTATTGGGTCCGGAGCATGTCCGGACTACCTTGAACTTTTCCGTTCCCACCCCGGCTGCTGCTTCTGTTATGATGGCGAAGAATAGGCGAATGAGCGATTTACAAGAGCAACTCGCCACGCTTCGCGCGCGCATCGCTCGAATCGATCACAAGTACGCGGCTTTTCCTCCGCCCGCGCCGCCCACTCTTCCGCGTCCTGCGTTTCAATACGTCGAAGAATGGCTCACCGGAGCAGAAATCGAAACGGAATACGGCCGCCACTTCGAAACGGAAAAGCTGTACGAGCATCACCGGCATCACGGCAGCGCCGATATTGGATCGCTGGCCGATCTTCCGCACGACTTGCTGGAGGCTCTGTCGATCGCCGATGCTCCCCCCACGGAATGGGCGTTTCTCGACACCGAAACCACCGGCCTGGCAGGCGGAACCGGCACCTGCGCGTTCCTGGTGGGCGTGGGACAAATCACACGCGAAGGTTTTAAAGTCCGGCAGTTCTTCATGCGCGATTACGGCGAAGAAGCCAGCCTGCTGGATTCGCTCACTAAGCACCTGGCCGCGTTTCGCACCTTGATCACCTATAACGGCCGCGCTTTCGATCAGCCGCTGCTTGAGACCCGCTACCGGATGAATCGGGCTCGCCCGCCGTTTGCTCGAATGGAGCATCTCGATCTGCTCTTCGGCGCGAGGCGCCTGTGGAAATTACGCTTCGAGAGCTGCCGTCTGGTCGATCTGGAGAATCAGGTTCTGGGCGTGGAACGCCACGGCGATCTGCCCGGCGCGCTGATCCCCTACGTCTATTTCGAGTATCTGCGGACGCGCCACGCCGCGCGGCTGCTGCCCGTGTTTCAGCACAACGCCACCGATATCCTGACGCTCGCGTGTCTGACCGGGATCGTGCCGTATGCGTTCAAGGATCCCTCGCAAGCCCCCCTGCGGCATGCCGCGGAAATGGCCGGGATCGCGCGCTGGCTGAGGGAAGCCGGCGAACTGGAGCAGGCGCTCGGATTGTTCCGCCGCGCGGTCGACGCAGGCCTGCCCGACGATCTTCTGTTCCGGACGTTATGGGACATCGGCATGCTCGAACGCAGGCTGGGGCAGGCTCCCCTAGCGACATGGACGGATCTGGCGGCGTCGAAGAATCCGTACCGCGTGAAGGCCCTGGAAGAGCTCGCCAAACACTTCGAGCATCGCGAGAAGGATTACTCAAAAGCGTTGGAGATGACTAATGAAGCACTCGATTGTGAGGACACTCCAAGTCTGCGAAAACGGGAAGAAAGACTGAAAAGGGCCGTTAATAAACGTGAACGACGTTAATCGAACATTCACGTTCATTCATGTTCATTAACGGCCTGAATGGTTTTACGCCCCTGCGGCGGATTCCTTCTCCTTGTCCCAAGTCTCGAAGGTCTTGCCGGATTCCGCCAGTTTCTTTAACAGCGGCGCGGGAGCCCACAGATCCGATCCGTGGCGCTTCTCGAATTCCTCCACCTTGGCGAGAACATGCTTCAATCCGACGGTATCGGCGTAGAACATCGGTCCGCCGCGCCACGCAGGGAAGCCGTAGCCGTTCAGATAGACGATGTCGATATCGACCGCGCGCAACGCGATTCCCTCTTCGAGAATCCGCGCGCCTTCGTTGACCAGCGCGTAAATGGTCCTCTCGATGATCTCTTCGTGAGTGATCGCGCGCCGCTCAATCCCATATTCCTTCGCGACCTTTTCAATCAGGCTGGTCACTTCCGGATCGGGCTTCGGGTTCCGGTTAGCATCGTACATATACCAGCCCTTCATGGTCTTCTGACCAAACCGGCCGATCTCGCACAGTGCGTCCGCCATATGCGCGACGCGAACGCCCGGTTTTTCGAGATGCTTGAACTCCTTGCGAATCCGCCAGCCCACGTCGAGCCCGGCCAAGTCGCCCATTGCCAGCGGCCCCATCGCCATTCCGAATTCATATAGGGCTCCGTCGACCTGCTCGGGCGCGGCTCCCTCTTCCACCAGAAAATTCGCTTCGCGACCATAGCAATGGATCATGCGATTGCCGATGAACCCGCGGCAATTTCCCGCCAGCACGCCGATTTTGTTCAGCTTCTTCGCGAGCCCCATCGAAGTCGTGATCACCTCTTTGCTGGTGGCCTTACCACGCACGATTTCGAGCAACCGCATCACGTTGGCGGGGCTGAAAAAGTGATGACCGATCACCATGTGCGGACGCTGGGTCGCTGAAGCGATCTCGTCGATATCGAGCGTTGAAGTATTCGAGGCCAGGATGCAATCCGGCTTGGCGATCTTATCGATCTCGCCGAAGATCTGTTTCTTGAGCGCCATGCCTTCAAACACCGCTTCGACGATGATGTCGGCGTGATCGAAGCCGTCGTAGGTGAGCTGCGGCCGGATCAGCGCCATCCGCTCATCCATCACAGCTTGCGAAAAACGGCCTTTCTTTACGGAATTGGTGTAGTTCTTGGCGATGGTCTCAATGCCGCGGTTGAGCGCTTCCTGAGTGGATTCCTTGATGATCACCGGGATTCCGGCATTGGCGTAGTTCATCGCAATGCCGCCGCCCATGGTCCCGGCGCCGATCACGGCCGCGCGCTTGATGTCGTAGGTCTTGGTCTCCTTGGGAACATCGGGGATCTTTGAAACGGCGCGCTCGCCGAAGAAGGCATGGATGAGGGCTTTCGATTGTGTGGAGAACAGGCACACACGGAAAATCTCGGCCTCGCGATTGATGCCGTCGTCGAAGGACAGCCGCGTTGCCGCCTCCACCGAGTCGATCGCCGCAAGTGGAGCCAATTGCCCGCGCTTCGTTTTGCGGGCTTGTTCACGCGCCAGCGCGAAGATAGCGGTATTCCCTGCGGCATCCTGCAATTTTTCGTTTCGCTCGCGAGTCTTGTAGGCGAGCTTGCCGGCGACGCCTCGGGCGAACTCCACCGCTCCAGTCAGTAGGTCGCCTTCGATGATCTTGTCGATGACGCCGGCGCTCAACGCCGTCTTGGCATCGATCGGTTCGCCGACGGCGCACATTTCGGCGGCTTTGGCGACGCCCGCCAGCCGCGGCAGTCGCTGCGTACCTCCCGCGCCGGGAATAATCCCGAGCTTCACTTCGGGCTGGCCCACTTGCGCCGACGCGACGGCGACACGGTAGTGTCCCGACATGGCGACTTCGAGGCCTCCGCCGAAGGCAGTTCCGTGGATCGCCATGACCACAGGCTTGGTGGAATCCTCGATTTTGTTCAACGACGGGTTGAGTGACAAACGCGGCCGATCGCCCGAGACGATCTTTCCGAATTCGCGGATATCGGCGCCGGCGATGAAGGTGCGGCCCCCGCCGATGATCACTACGGCCTTTATTTCAGGATCTTTTTGAGCCGCCTCCAGGCAGGTCATGATGCCTTCCGGGACCCCGGGACTCAGCGCATTAACCGGCGGATTATTAATGGTGATGACGCCAATCTCGCCCTGGCGTGTCAAGCTTACGAGTTCGCTCATAAGCTCCCATGGTATCGCGGGCAAGGAAGGGCCGTTATCGATTCACAACTACCTTAACGGCTTGCTTGATCATGATGGTTTGAAAGGATCCGTCCGGTTGCTGCTCCTCCGTCGTGATTCGCAGCGCGAAGCAGCCGAGGTCAGGTGCCAGAAAGGCGACAGCCCATCGACGGCGCGGCCCTCCTAAGGGAAACCGCATCGCTGTGGTGGGATAGTCGAGTATCGTCTCGTGGTCGACGGCGCCGCGTTCCTTTACACAGCCGGAGCTCGCGCTTATTCCGCGAAATCCGGCGGTTTCGACGGTCACGCAGGATTCACTCGCACAGTCGACAACAAGTTGCAGGTCTGGCCAACGCGCTTGCAGCGGGGGCAGGCGCGAAGTGTATGCAATCGCGGTTTGCCTGGATACGTCCAAGATTCGGAGCAATGCCGTTCCAAGAATGTTCCCCCCTTGAGAATATCGGGACAAGAGGATCTCCCTACCGGTCGTATCGTTGTACGACGTAGTGAACATTTGAGCTTTGTGAGCTCCGCTGGGACTATAGCGGACAAAGACGGAGTCGACGGTATAAGGCGGCGGGACTCTTGGCGTGAACGTCTGCGGGATGGCCTGGATGGTGAACAATAGCATCGCTGCAAGCGCGATGGCTACCAGGCTCTTGCGCACGATCGGTGCAATCCGTCGCCTTTCTTTGGGTGCGAATCGGGAGAGCGTGCGGGGGCGCAGCGTCGTCGGCGCAGGCGGGGCCTTCCACGTATCGAGAATCTCATCAAGTTCAGTGTCGTTCATGCATGTCGCTCCAAGCCCAGCGCATGCGCGGCGAGCGTCTCTTTCAAGCTGACCCGCGCCCTTTGCAGGCGCGATTTCACGGCCGTAACTTCGAGGTCCATCAACCGGCCGATCTCGGCTAGTGGCATTTGTTCGTAGTGAGCCAGGATCAGCACTTCGCGCTGCGTATCCGGCAACTGCATCACGGCGCGAGCTACCAGGTCCGACGTTTCAGCGCGCAACAGATCCGTATCGAGTGATTCCTGACGGCCTACTTCCACGGAAGCCGTTGGCTCGACTTTCCGCCTTCGCTTCAGCCATTGATTGCGAACAATTCCGAACAGGTAAGTCCGCACCGGCGTGCGCGCCGGATCGTACGAGCACGTGGGACGCAGGAGTTCGAGGAAGCACTCCTGCACGATGTCTTCGGCGTCCGCGGTGGACCCGGTCAGCCGATATGCAAAACGGAACAGCGGCAAGTGATGCTCATCGAACAGTTGCGCGAAGGCGGTTTCGCGACCCCTGCGGGCTGCTGAGACCAAATCCATATCTGTCTGAAGAGTATTACCGCGAAGGATAAAAAGGAATCGCAGCTGCGGAACTTTTATGAGCCGTCCAGGTTGAACCGCTCCCTTTGGTCACGGCTCGGCCGATCCTGAGCCGCAACCGCCTTGACGGCTAGTGGGTCATCGAATAGACGGCGTAGTTCACTCCGATGCGCATTCCCAGCGCGGAGAATTTTTCGGGATAGCGCGGATCGTCGGCCCATTCCCAGGAATCGCCGACATCTGAATTGAACGACATCGTGACCATCAGATGGCCTTTGTCGTCGTAGATGCCCTTCCACTGGGCATGCGTGCCGTTGACGCGATAGCTCATGCCTCCGCCCCCGCGCAGGGCCCATTGGCCCAGGACCTGGTAGCGATCGTCCAGATCGTAAACCGTGTGAAAAATGGGGTCCTTATCGTCGATTTCCACCACCTCGCGGTCGGGAAAGATCTCGTGCATGCTCTCGTTGAAACGGCCGTATTCCTCGGGACCCCAGAAATCATCCATGTAGATGAAGCCGCCGCGAAGAAGGTAGTCGCGAAGTTTCTTGCATTGGTCGGGGGTGAGCTTCCAATCGCCCATTTCACCCACCACCATCCAGGGCCAGTTGAAAACATCGTCACCATCGTCGAGATTTACCGGCTGTTCGACCGAGCGCACATGCACCCGGGTCAGCCGGCGCATTGCCATGGCGAAGTGGCGATCGGCGCGGGGATAGTCCTGAGTCCAACTGGTGCCGCCTTCGCGCCAATCGAGGCTGCCCCAGCGGCGATAGCGGCCCGGCCCGAAGCGGGCGTCGGGATGCTGCGGATACATCAGCCTGGCCTGCACCCATTCGGTGTGTTCCTGATAGTCGGGAGGCAGGGGAATGTCGTCGTAGGCTTCCATGCTTTGATACACACGGAAGGGGCGCTGGTAGGCGTAAAGCGCGGTGAGCACAACCACTCCCGCGCCGAATCGCCAGAAGGCTTTCATCCGCTCTACCTACCGCGAGGATATCAGATGCTATCGGGACCCGCTCACTATCGTGCGCGGTTCTGCAGCAACAGAACCACAAGCGTCAGCGAGTGGGTCGCGACGTTGTTACTTCGTGATGGTCCCGCAAGCGATGCGGTCGCCCGCATTACCGGCTGGATCCGTTTTCATGTCGTCGGCTTTGGCGTGAATCACCAGCGCCGTGCCGCCGTTGGCGAATAGGGAGTTGGCTCCGTCGCCCATGTTCACGTCGGCGTTCTTGACGGTCGCTTTGGCAGTTCCCTTCGCGCCCACTGTGAAGTTGGCCATGTCGCCGTTATGATGTCCGTCCGGATTCTGGAGCCCGTGCTTCTTGCCGGCAGGATTGAAGTGAGGACCAGCGGTGGTGAAGGGCGCCTCACATTTCGCGTTCTGGTGGATATGCACGGCATGTTCGCCGGGAGTCAGATTCTTCACGTCCAGCTTGATGGTCGCGCCGGAGCCGCCTTTATTTTCCGTGATAGTAGCGGTCCCTACGCTCTGACCTTTCGCGTCGGAAAGGGTCACCGTCTTGCTTGCAGCAGAAAGCGCGGCCGCACCGAGGACAGCAGCGATGGCGATCGCGAGGGTGTGTTTGCTCATGTGGTTCTCCTTGAAGGTAAATGCCTTCAATAGTCTAACGCGGATTCCGTGAAACTTCTTCGGGCGGCCGGTATCTAAGGGACATGAAACCCAAGGGAACCGAACGCGTGCATCACAACGGCCGCGGGACCGAGATCCAGCAATATGGGACGGTGGTGCAGCGTCCCATCTCGCTCGAATCCAAGGTCCGGCATGCCAACTGCGAAAAGCTCAACCAGATCCTGGCCGATACCATGACCTTGCGCGATCTGTACAAGAAACATCACTGGCAGGTGTTCGGCCCGACGTTCTACCAGCTCCATCTTCTGTTCGACAAGCATTTTGGCGAGCAAGTGGAGTTAGTGGACTCGCTGGCGGAACGGGTTCAGACGCTGGGCGGCGTTGCGATCGCCATGGCGCACGACGTAGCCGAAACGACCAAAGTGAATCGCCCGCCGCGCGGCCGCGAAGATGTGAATGTCCAGTTGTTCCGCCTGCTTGAAGCGCACGAACTGATCATTGCGGAAGCCCGCGAAGCCGCCGACGCTGCGACTGCCAACGGCGACCAGGGCACCAACGATCTGCTGGTCAGTGAAATTCTGCGCACCAACGAATTTCAGGTGTGGTTCATCACGGAGCAGCTGGCGGGCACCGGCATCCATGAAACCGCGGCGGAGTCGGAAGCTACGGCGGCAGGCGCGCGACGGGGGCGTTGAGATATTCTCTTGGAATGTTTCGATTTGCCTGCTTGCTGGCACTGGCGCCGTTTGCGCTCCAGGCCGCACCCTGTATTGCTGCTGCTCCGAATTGTACGGAATGGGTCACGCTAGGAAGTGGACCGGCGCGTTCGCTTCTGTACCGCACCTATTCGTTGGAAACCAAGAATCCGGCGATCACCCGCGCGTTCATCCTGATTCATGGCGCGGGGCGCGACGCGGACAACTATTTCCGCACCGCGGTCGCGGCGGCGTTTCTGGGAAACGCGCTGGAGGACACCCTGGTGGTCTCGCCGCGGTTCGCTTCGAACGACGGCCGCGGGTGCCGCGATACGCTCGCGCCCAACGAGGTCAACTGGAGCTGTAACGGAGACAGCTGGCGCTCCGGTGGCACCTCACCCAGCAACGAAAACCTCACGTCCTACGATTTCGCCGACGAGATCTTGCGCAAACTGGCGCGCAAAGACGTCTTTCCCAACCTGAAGATCATTGTCGTGTCGGGCCACTCGGCCGGCGGCCAATTCGTGACGCGCTACCAGATGGCGAACAAAGTTCACGATACTCTGGGAGTCCCTGTGACCTACGTGGTGGCGAATCCGTCCAGCTACGCGTACCTGGACGCGATGCGTCCCAACGCGGACGGTTCTGACTTCCGGCCGTTTGGCGACGGACGTAACTGCACCACCTACGATCGGTGGCCCTACGGACTCGAAAATCGCACGGGCTACACCGCGAAAATTCCCGACGATCAGTTGAAGAAGCAGTTGACCGCTCGGCCAGTCACGTATCTGCTGGGCGAAATCGACATTCTGCCCCTGGGCGGCTTCGATTCGTCCTGTCCCGCGATGGCGCAAGGTCCCACCAGGCTCGCGCGAGGGCAGGCGTTCGCGAAATACATCGCTCAGAAGTACGGCACGCAGCAGAAAGTGCAGGTCGTGTCGCTGTGCGGCCACAATGCGCGGTGCATGTTCACGTCGGAACAGGCGCTGCCGATCGTGTTTCCGAAACAATGAATGGCCGCGGATGAACGCAGATAAACGCCGATAACGCTATTGCAGGATTGGCAACTGCAAATAGTCCTTGGGGACGAACAGACTGCCTTCCGTCGTTCCTTGCGGCGCGATCTTCTTCAGCTCGGCTGCGAGCTTCTGCGGATTGATGGTCCCGTTGAGTGCGGATTCGAAGGCGCGATACACCTGGACGATTTGTGCCGCCGATTCATGGACGAACTCCAGCCGGAAATGGCGGATGCCGGCGCGGCGCCACTCTTCGAAATGCGCGCTGGCCTCTTGGGCCTCGGCGCCGAAGACGGTGTTGCGGCATCCGATATCGGCCATCACCGGATGCGCGCGGCCTGCGGAGTCCTTCAGCTCGACGCGATGTTTTTCACAGGGTCGGCCGCAATCCTTGTAGCTGGTTCCGGTGGAAAGAAAGCGGCAGAACACGCAATGCTCGGTGTGAAACACGGGCAAATGATGATAGGCGACCACTTCGATCCGGTCTGCTCCGGCACTGCGCGCGAGGCCGGCGATCTGCGCGGCATTCAGATCGTGAGTCGGAGTGATTCGTTCGAGTCCCAGGGCAAGATACGATTCGGCCGTGAGCGAATTGGCGGCGTTCAGGCTGAAATCGCCGACCAGCGGCGTGCTCTTGAGCGCGTCCAGCATGCCCGTCGATCGCACTAGAATCATGCAATCGAGGCTTTTCAAGAAATTGAGAATGCGATCCTCGCCGGGTTTCAATACGCGCGGACTGGCGACTCGCGGAACGATGCCAGTGGACTTGACGCGATCGACCGAGGGGCGCAGACCGTAGAGATCCAGATAGTCGAGTGTGATGCTCGTAGGCCGGAGTTCTATCGCGCCGTCAAGTTGGTCTGGCGTGCGGATCAGCAGGTGCAGCGCATGGGGGGCGGACCCCGCGGTCCGCAGACCGATCCCCTGATCGGTCTGGCGTATTCCCGAAGCCGTGATTCTGTTTGTGAGACTGCGCGATCGGGGGATCGCGCGCGGACCAGGGGGTCCGCCCCCCGCGACCTCCTGAAGTCGATCCACCGCGTCGCGGCGCAGTTGATTCAATACCGAAGTCGAAACAAACGGCGAGCCGTCGACATCGAGCGTCACTTCCTCCAAAATATACGGCGTATTGCCGAGGCGGCCGAACTGTTCGCGCAGTACATCCACGGTCAAACCGCGATTTTGCGCGCGTTCCAGCGTGTCCGATTGCACCGTGATGCGGATGTTTTTCCACGACCATTCCGCAACCAGGGGCGAGCCTTCGTGCGCGGTGACGTGGACGCGCACAGGCTGTTTTGCGACCGGTGCCGCCGGCTCCAGATACGGTTTCACCACGCGATCCAGATCCGGGTCATGCGACCGCCAGACCAGGTCGCCTGCACGAACCCGGTCGAAACGAATCGCGTTGTTGGCGAAGCGCAGCTCGATCTGCGCGCCGCGTTTGGCCACTTGATACACGCGTCCGCCTTCTTCAGGCTCCTCGGGACTGCGCCAATCAGCGGCATCGAACACGATTCCGTCGCCAGGTTTGAGCGGAGCGATCGCATGAGCCTCGGAGGCTTCGACCAGGACACCGTCCACGTCGACGCGGGCCACGCGCCCCATCCGCACACCGCGATGGCGCGGGGCTCGCCCAGCGACCACCGCCTGATGATTGGTCCCGGTCATGAAAGACGGAGCCAGGCCGCGCGAATACACCTGTTCGAGCTGCAATCTTTCCTGCGGCGTAACGGTTACATTGCGACCGGCCCATGCGTCGTCCACTGCCTTGCGATAGGCTCGCGTAGTCAGTGCGACATAGTCGGAGTCTTTGTAGCGGCCTTCGATTTTCATCGCCGCGACGCCGATGTCGACGATCTCCGGCACCTGCTCGAGCGCGTACAAATCGCCCGGCGAGAGCAGATAGCGCGCGTCGGCCAGCGGCTCCAGGCGCCCGTCGACCATCATGAGATACGGCAACCGGCAGGCTTGCGCGCACTGGCCGCGATTCGCGCTGCGTCCTCCCCACGCCTCGGAAGAAAAACATTGGCCCGAGTACGCCACGCACAACGCGCCATGCACGAAGATCTCGAGATCGCAGCCCGTTTCGTCGACAATCTTCCGAACCTCGGCGAGCGATAGCTCGCGAGCCAGAGTCACGCGTTGCACACCAAAGCTTTGCGCGAAGCGGACGCCGTCGGCGTTGGTGATGCTCATCTGCGTGCTGGCGTGTAGCTCCATTTCAGGAACGATCTCGCGAGCCATCCGCACCACGCCATAATCCTGCACGATCATCGCGTCGGCCCCGGCTTCGGCAATTTTCGCGATGGCCTTGGCGGCTTCGTCCAGCTCGTGCTCGAACACCAGCGTGTTGAAAGTGATGTACCCACGCACGCCGCGCTTATGAAGGGTCCGCATCACATCCGGCAATTCGGTGAGCGAAAATCCGACCTTGGCGCGAGCCGTGAAATGCTTCAACCCGAAGTAGACCGCGTCGGCGCCGGCTTCGATGGCGGCGTTCAACTGCGGCCAGTATCCGGCCGGACTCATGATTTCAGGTTTGCGGCGCATATTATCGTGGGGCAGGCTTGCGGCCTGCGGCGGATTTGCAATCCGCCAGACCAGCGCCGGTTACAAACCGGCGCGCAGGCTTCAAGCCTGCCCTACCTTCAGCGTACCTTGCCGCGAGCAATGGGACCAGCCACGCCTTTCACCGCGCGCAAATAATCCGAAGGCGCGAGCAGGATTTGCGTGCCTCGCACTCCCGCGGAAATTGAAATGAGATCAAAGAGTTCCACCGTCTCATCGACGTACACAGGATAGTCGCGCTTCCCCGCGAGCGCGGTCACGCCGCCGCGGATGTAGCCGGTCAGGCCTTGCACTTCTTTAAGGGGAACTATCTCAACGCGGCGATCTCCGGTCAGCCGCGCCAGCGCCTTCTCGTTCACCTCACAGTCGCCGGGCACAACGGCTAGGCAGACACCATTGCGATCCCCACGCATCACCAGTGTCTTGAAAACCTGCCCCGCAGGCAGCCCGATCTTCGCGGCCACGGATTCGGCGGCCAGATCGTTGGGATCGACTTCATACTCGCGCAACTCGTAGCGGATGCCGAGCGAATCGAGCGCTCGCGCGGCGTTGGTCTTCACTGCTCTTTTTTCTTCAGCGCTCCGTCGTTGTCCTGAATGAACGCGCGGATCTCGTCCGCCATATCCAGCAGCTTTTCCCACTGCTCGCGATACAGTGTGACGGGAAAACGGCCCAGTCCGTACACTGAAAGCCCGCCTTTTTCGCTCACCTTGAGCGACATCTGCCCGCGCGCCGGCTTTTTGAGCCGTTCATTTTCCGCGCGCAATTTTTCGAGTTCCGCCTGTAGTTCCTGTTCCGAAGCCATAAGCACCTATCATCTAACATTTTCGCGGTGCGGCAAGGCGTTCGGGCGGAAATGTCCCCGCGAATGAGGAACTGTGCTCATTCCCGGAATCCGGCTAGGATCGTCCTACCGGCGATGGCGGCGCAGCAGGGCCGCGAATAGCAGGCCGGCGCCGCTCAAAAACATGGTGGCGGGCTCCGGAATAGCGGCAAGCTGGCCGCGAATCTCACCGCCCGGGAACGTCGTGTCGTGGATGTTGGTATAGGCCAGCCCGGCGTTCAGCCCAGCCACCAGAGCCGCCTCAGCCGAAGCCGCGGTCCCTCCGTTAGCGGTCACGAAAGCTCCGTTGTAGGTGGCGAGCAGAGTCAGATCGAACAAATGCGAGTAGGTTCCCGAAATGGTCGCGGGGAATCCAGTGAAGGGCAGCGCGACGATCCCCACGACTCCGGCGGGCACGCAGCAATGGATGTGCGACGCACTAGCGACACCCCCCGTCAACCCGGAAAAGACAATAGACACGTTTAACGTGTTCAGGGTCGTGTCCAGAACGACGGTGGCCGAGCCTGTGGCGGTGCTGGCGTTTGGTGGAGTCTCATTGACGCCCAGCATGGTGTCCGTAAAATTGATTATCCCCGCCGAAGCCTGGGTTGCCAGGACGCCGGCACAAAATAGCGCGATCAGGAATGTACGCATTTTTACCTCCGGTGTGCAACTCCGGATCGTCCATTTTGGACTCCGGGTTTGTGCTGAGTATATACCTCGCAGCCAGCGTGCGCTAGGCTAACGGTAGTGCGCTAAGTGTGAAATTAGCGCACGCAAAACAGCGTGTTCTGGCCGCGCAGGTAAATTTCGCCGTCGATCACGGCCGGCGTTGCGACAAAGAACTGTCCTTCCAGAGAGTTCGTCGCCAGCACTTCGAACTTCTCGCCCATCTTGACCACGATCACGTCGCCCTCTTCCGAGGCCAGATACAGTTTGCCGCCGGCGGCCACCGGCGACGACTTGAAGTTGTACGGCTTGGGCAAGCGCTGCTGTTGATAGTAAGGCGTGCCGGTCTTCGCGTCGAAACATGAAAGCATTCCGCTATCGGTCAGCATGTACAACTTCCCATCGGCCAGCACCGGCGACGGAGTGTACGAATTGCCGCGCTGATTCTGCCACACGATCGCGTCCGAGCCGGTCAGATCGCCTTCGCGCCCCAGTTTGATCGCCAACAGATTCGGGTTGCGGAACCCGCTCATGACGATCACCAGCGATCCGTCGGCGACCGGCGCCGGAATCGTGTTCTGGCCCAGCCCCGCGCACTCCCATATGGGCTTGCCGGTTTCGAAATCGTAGGCGTGAATTTTCTTCGAGGCCGAAACGATCACCTGTTTCTTGCCCTGATACGAAATCACCACGGGACCCGACCAGTTGGTGTTCCCGTCGGTTCGCGCGGTGCGCCACAACTCCTTGCCGCTGCTCTTGTCGAGCGCAACAAGAAACGAATCGCCCTCATGATCGAACAGCAGCAGCAGCGTGTTTCCTTCTAGCGCGGGCCAGGACCCTTCGCCGAAAGTGTTGTACATTTTCAGCGGCACGCCGAAATCTTTTTCCCAGACTTTGTTGCCATCCAGATCGTAGCAATACACGCCGCGCGATCCGAAAAATGCGATCACGTGCTTGCCGTCGGTCACGGGTGAATTGGAGGCGAAGCTTCCGTACTGCGGGTGGTAGCCTTCATGCGGCGTCGCCACCTTGGCCGCGCGTTCCCACAGCAGCTTTCCGGTTTTGCGATCGAAGCACATCACCACCAGCTTCTGTTCCGGTTGCGGACCGCGCGATCCGAAAGGCAACCCGCGTCCGTTGGAATTCGCCGCCGCACCCGGAGCCGTCGAGACGGTAGGAACCGCTGCGGTCAGGAAGATCCGGTCGCCCCAGACTACGGGGGACGAATGACCGCGTCCAGGAACCTCGGCCTTCCATTTGATGTGCTCCGTGTCGCTCCAGTGGAGCGGCGCATCGCCGCGGGCGATTCCATCCCAATTGGGACCTCGCCATTGCGGCCAATCGCCGGGGCCTGAGGCGCACGCCGGAATCAGCAGGAGCAGGCCAGGCAACATGAATCGGGTCATAGGACTAATGATAAGATGACGGGCGTGCCAGCACCGAACAGCGCCACGAACCACGTAGCTTCTCTCAGCACCATTGAACGCGACCTTGCGGGCGATTTCGTCCACGTCGTCGAAGAAGCGGCGATTTCCGCCGCCCGCACCATGGGACAGGGCGATCGCGAAGGATCCGACCAGGCCGCCGTCCAAGCCATGCGCCGCGCGTTCGAGGAAGTGCAGATTGCGGGAAACATCGTGATCGGCGAAGGCGAACGCGACGAAGCGCCCATGCTGTACATCGGCGAGAAGGTGGGTGCGCCGATGCTGCCCGGCATGGAATATCCGCAAGTGGATATCGCCGTGGATCCGCTCGAAGGAACCAATCTGTGCGCCACCGGAACCGCCAATTCGATTGCGGTTCTGGCCGCGTCCGAACCCGGCGGGCTGCTGCATGCGCCGGATTGCTATATGGAAAAGATCATCGCCGGCCCGGCCTGCCGCGATGCACTGGATATCGACGCTCCGGTGAAGTACAACTTGAAAGCGATCGCGCATTGCCTGGATCGGCAGGTCAGCGATCTGGTGATTATGGTGCTCGAACGGCCGCGGCATGCGGAACTGATCAAGCAGATCCGCGCTTCCGGAGCGCGCATCCGTCTGATCCCGGATGGCGATCTGTCGGCCGGGATTGCCGCTGCAGTTCGCGGCGCGGGTGTCGACGCGGTTATGGGAACCGGCGGCGCTCCCGAAGGAGTCATCACAGCCGCCGCGCTACGCTGCCTTTCCGGCGAAATGGTGGCCCGGCTGGTGGTCAATACGCCGGAACTCGAAGCCCGCGTGGAGAAGATGGGAATCAAGGATCCGAAGCGCATCTACAATGCCCGCGATCTGGCTCCCGGCCAGCAGATCATTTTCGCCGCGTGCGGAGTCACCGAAGGCGCGCTGCTGCACGGCGTCCGCTTCTTCGGCGACGGCTGCCGCACTCATGCGCTGGTCATCACCTACGGATCGCGAAAGGTGCGGTTTGTGGATACCGTCCACATGTTCAGCGAGCCGGGCCGCCGCGGCGTCAGGCTGTACTGACCTGCCCGCCAGTACACTGCCGGTCGCGCGTACTACGTCGATTTGACAGTGCAGCAAAACCCGCGAACGGCCGATAGAACGATTGAGGGCGGAAATTCTTCATTTTCTGCTCCTTCTAGACATCCATGAGCGCCGTTATCGACCCGATTGAAACCACCGAACTTGTGAATTTGGGTGTCGTCCCGCCCGTTCCCGAATCGCTTCAGGACGCCGGAATTCAACCGTCCATTGTGGAGCAGCTCATCCTGAAGTATTTGTACTTCCGGGGCGAACTGGTGGGACGCGAGATCGGACAACTGCTGGGATTCCAGTTCAGCATCATCGACGAGATTCTGGAGACCTTCAAGCGTCAGCATTTCCTGGCGGTCAAAAAATCGCTCGGCATGGGAAATATGTCGGGCGTATTTGTGTTGACCGATTCCGGCCGGAATCTCGCCCGCGAATTCCTGGAGAGCAACCAGTATGCCGGCCCCGCGCCGGTGCCGCTGTACCAATACAGCGAAGTGGTCCGCCTGCAAAAGTTGCGCGATAACTGGCTCAGTCCCGAACTGTTGACGAAAGCGTTCCGGCACCTGGTGGTGGAGGCGGATATTCTCGCCCAGATCGGACCGGCCGTGAACGCCAGCAAGTCGTTCCTGATTTACGGCCAGCCCGGCAATGGAAAAACAGCGCTCGCTGAATCGTTATTCCGGGTCGAAACCGAGCCGATTTACCTGCCTTATGCTCTGGAATGCCAGGGCAACATCATTCAGATCTACGATCCCATTTATCACCAGAAAATCGAGGATGAGGAAGGGGAGATGTCCGCGCTGCAGACCAGTCTTCCGCACGACGGCCGCTGGTTCAAGTGCCGCCGCCCGTTCATCATCACCGGCGGCGAGTTGACACTCGAAATGCTGGACCTCAGCTACAACAAAGTCTCCAAGGTCTACGATGCGCCATTTCAGCTCAAGGCCAACAACGGAATCTACCTGATCGACGACTTCGGCCGCTCCAAAGCGACTCCCGCGGAAGTATTGAACCGCTGGATCGTGCCCATGGAACGCCACGTCGATTACTTGTCCTTCCAGGCCGGCGGCAAAGTGACCGTGCCCTTCGAGGCATTCCTGATCTTCTCCACCAACCTGCGCCCGGATCAACTGGGCGACGAAGCTTTCCTGCGCCGCATTCAGTACAAGATGTTCCTGCGGAGTCCTAAAGCCCCCGAATTTATACAGATTTTCCGGCGCTTCTGCGATTCGCGCGAGCTGGAATGTCCCGACGGAGTGATCGAGTCGTTCGTACAGAAACACTACATCACCGGCGACAAACGTTTCCGCCGCTGCCATCCGCGCGATGTGGTAACTCACGCCATCGACATCATCAACTTCGAGCGCCGCGCTCCGGAGTTGAACCAGGAACTCCTGGATCGCGCATTCCACAGTTGTTTCGTCGAAAATGTCGACGTGAACGACTGATCCTCGGCAGTGAAGAATCTAAACGCCTGTGGCGCGCTTGCCGCATCGGTGATTGCGGAATATCCGAGATTGTAGAAGATTCCTTCGCCGGTCCTGAAGACCAGACTCGGCAGCATGGGTAAGGGGATAATAAGTCGAACGTGGGCGGTAACAGCAACAGACAAGCTGCGGTTGTGCTCTGCCTGCTCGCGGGTTTTTGCTCGTGCGCCTTCGGCTTGAACCCGTCTCTCCAGATCAATCAATACGCGCACAAGGCGTGGACCATTCGCGAGGGCTTTTTCAAGTCGAAGGTGCTCTCCATCGCGCAGACGCCGGACGGCTATCTGTGGATCGGCACGGATTCCGGCCTGGTTCGTTTCGATGGCGTTCGGATTGTGGAGTGGCAGCCGCCCGCGGGTGAACATCTCCCCAGCAGTTTCATCCGCTCCCTGCTCGCCGGACGCGACGGAACTCTTTGGATCGGCACCAACCGGGGACTGGCGAGTTGGAAGGCTGGCAGGCTGACCCAGTATCCCGGCTTGGCCCGCCGCGATGTTAATTCACTTTATGAGGATCGGGAAGGCACGGTATGGGCCAGTCTCCCCGGGCGGCCTTCGGGTAGTGTCTGCGCGATCCGGAGCGGGAGCAGCGAGTGTTCCGGAGAGGATGGAAAGTTCGGAACCATACCGGGTCCCATCTATGAGGACCGCCGGGGCATTTTGTGGGTGGGAACGGAAACCGGGCTCTGGCGATGGAAGCCCGGCCCGCCCAGACTCTACCCGATGAAGGATGGAGCAGGCAGGTTAAGCGAGGCCGCCGGCGGTGACCTATTGATCGCCACCACTACGGGTGTTAAACAATTTTCTGACGGCAGAATCGAGGCGTATCCGGTCTTTGGAGGAAAGCCGTTCCAAGCCCGGGTGTTGCTCCGCGATCGCGACGGTGGCCTATGGATCGGAACCTTGGATCGGGGGCTGTTGCATGCTTACAACGGAAAGACGGACGTGTTTGGCCGGTCTAACGGTCTCTCGGACGATTTCATCTTCGGTCTCTTCGAAGATCGCGAAGGCAATATCTGGGTAGCGACCACTCAGGGCCTGGATCGCTTTCGCGATCCTGCCGTCCCGACGATTTCGGTCGAACAAGGTCTGTCCAGCGCGGTTGTCATATCGGTTCTGACGACCGCGGATGGAAGCGTGTGGCTGGGCTCGCTAAATGGCTTGAACCAATGGAACGATGGGCGAATCGTGGTCTATCACAAGCCTAGCGGGCGGCAGAGTATTGCGGTGCCACGCTTTCAAGACTCCGCGGGCCGAATCTGGGTCTCCGGCGGATTCGGGTCCGAACCTGTCGATTCTTTTGAAAATGGACGCTTTCTGCCGATCAAAGCGCTACCTTTGGGTCCCGTTCCCTGGTCGATCGAAGGGGACCAAGCGGGGAACGTGTGGATCAGCCGCGGGGATGGCCTGTTTCATCTGACCGAAGGCGCTTCTGCCGAGCGGATCGCCTGGGCAACCCTCGGGCGGCAGGATTCCGCACTGGCTCTGCTGCCCGATCCCTACGAGGGCGGCCTGTGGCTTGGCTTCTTCCAGGGTGGCGTGGCGTATTTCAAAGACGGCCAGGTTCGCCGATCGTACTCGGCCGCGGATGGGCTGGGCGACGGCCGCGTCGAGGCTCTCCAGCTCGATCGGGACGGCGCCGTTTGGGCCGCAACCGAAGGCGGCCTAAGCCTGATCAAAGGGGGCCGGATCGCGACGCTGAGCAGCCGAAACGGATTACCGTGTGACGCCGTTCACTGGATGATGGAAGACGATGAACACTGGGTATGGGTGTACCTCGCGTGCGGCCTGGTGCGCATCGCCCGATCGGAGTTGGATGTTTGGGCGCGCGATCCCAAACGAACCGTTCCCACCACGGTTTTCGATGCTTCGGACGGTGTCACAAGCTTCGCGCTAGGGACTCTTTGGAACCCACAGGTCACCAAGGCCGCGGATGGAAGAATTTGGTTCGTCAGCGGCGACGGCATCAGCATCATCGATCCACGCCACATTCCCTTCAACCAACTTCCGCCACCGGCCCACGTCGAGCAGATTACCGCCGATAGTAAGACTCATTGGCAGAACTTGTCGGGCGCGGCGGCTTCAAATCTGCGCCTACCTAAACTGAGCCGCGATCTGCGGATCGACTACACTGCGCTGAGCCTCGTCGCGCCGGAGAAGGTCCGTTTCAAATACAAACTGGAAGGCCACGATGACGACTGGGTGGATGCCGGCAGCAGACGTGAGGCCTTCTACAACGATCTCCGGCCGCGAAGCTACCGCTTTCGCGTGAAGGCCTCGAACAATAGCGGCGTGTGGAACGAGGCTGGCGACTCCTTCGATTTTTCCATCGACCCGGCGTACTACCAAACTACGTGGTTCCGCTTGTCGAGCGTTGCGGCATTGCTCGCGTTGCTCGCCGCGCTGTATCAACTGCGAGTGCGGCAGATTGGATGGCAGTTCAACATGCGCCTGGAAGAGCGCGTCGCGGAGCGGACGCGAATCGCGCGGGACTTCCACGATACCCTCCTGCAGAGTTTTCAGGGCGTGTTAATGAAGTTTGCCGCCGTGACGTGGAGAATCAAAGATCCACCGGAAGCCCAGGAGCAGTTGGAGAGCATCATTAAAGAGGCGCGGCTCGCGATCACCGAGGGCCGGGATGCCGTGCAGGGGTTGCGCTCCTCTACAGTGGTTACGAACGATCTGGTGCGGGCGTTCAGCACCCTTGGAGAAGAACTCACGGCCGGGCTCGCTGCGGATCAGGCCGGGCCGTGTCCCGAGTTTCACATGCGTGTGGAGGGTAAAACTCGGGATCTGGTCCCGCTGGTTCGGGACGAGGTCCACCGGATCGGGACTGAGGCGGTGCGCAATGCCTTCCGCCACGCGCAGGCGTCGCGCATCGAAGTTGCGATCTATTACGGCCGCCGGCAGTTTCGGCTGCAGGTTTACGATAACGGAAAGGGGATCGATCAGTCGGTCCTCGGGGACGCCGGCCGCCCCGGACACTTCGGTCTGCCCGGCATGCGGGAACGCGCCAAACTAGCGGGGGGCACGCTGGCTCTTCTGAGCAGACGCGATTCCGGTACCGAAGTCGGGCTGACCATCCCCGCCGCTCTTGCATACGCAAAATCGCCGGCTGCCACCAGGCCGGGATCTCCGGCAAAGGGAAGCTGAGGAGACCATGCTACGAAAGAGTTACTCTCATCTCCCCTCTTTGGTGGATGCATCTTCGTAGGAGCGGCTGATAATCTTGGAAGGCGATGTTCAGAGGCGGTAAATGATGGAGCAGGATCGCATTCGAGTGCTCAGCGCCGATGACCATGCGCTCCTTCGCGAGGGGATTGCCATGATCATTAACTGCCAACCGGACATGGTGATCGTCTCACAAGCGTCCGGTGGCAAGGAGGCGATCGAGCAATATCGTGTGCATAGGCCCGATGTCACCCTTATGGACCTGCGTATGCCTGATTTGAGCGGCATTGATGCGTTGGCGGCAATCCGAGCCGAATTCCCCGAAGCCCGTATCATTATGCTCACGACCTTTGAAAACGAGGAAGAAGTCCAACGCGCGCTCAAAGCTGGGGCCTGTGGATATCTCTTGAAGAGCATTCCTCCCAGGGAGCTCTTGCAGACAATCCGTCAGGTACACGCGCGATAAATAGCGATTCCGCCGGAAATGGAGTTGGGCTGTCCCGACGGATTGATCGAGTCATTCGTGCAGAAACACTACATCGCCGGCGACAAATCCTCGCGACGTGGTAACGCACGCCGGAATTGAACCAGGAACTCCTGGATCGCGCATTTCACAGTTGTTTCGTCGAAAACGTCGACGTGAACGACTGATCCTCGCCAGGGAAGAATCTAAATGCTTGTGGCGCGCGCACTCGTGCGTGCCATATTTAGCGTGGTGCTTAGCTGAGGTAGTCGGGTAGCTTGGTACTCTTGTCGACGAAAGCCCGGGAGACTTGCTCTGTCGTCAACCCGCTGGCACCGCGGAGGTCCGCTCCTTCCAGGTGCGCGCGGTCTAAGTTAGCCCCTTGCAAGTGAGCACCGGCTAGCACCACACCCCAGAGCGCGGCGTGCGAAAGGTTAGCGTTCTCGAGATGGGCACCGGTAAGGTTAGCCCGCTTTCGGTCAGAAGATTCTGGCTCAGGAATGCCGAATAGTGCGCCTTCCAAGTTCGCTCCAGTTAGAATGGCGCGCTCGATGTCGGAATCAAAAAACATCGCGCCCTGTAATTGCGCGTCCTTGAGGACGGCACCGACTAGAAGCGCTCCAAGGAGACCAGCACTACGAAGATTGGCCCGCTCCAAGCGTGCTCCGTCGAAGTTGACTATCAGCAGCGCCCTCTCAGGGTGTGCGTCATCAAGGAATGCGCCCCTAAGATCGACGCGATTAAGGCGTGCGCCCTCTAGGTGTGCTCCTAAGGGGATCGCATTCTTTAAATATGCGTTCGTGAGGCTGAGTTCGCGTAGGTCGACGCCGCTAAGGTCGAGGTTCCACTGCTCATCGTTACGGAAATCGCGCCGTCCAATAACCGTCAGGATTGCTTGGATATCTTCGTCAAGAGCATTCCGAATATTCACGTCGTTTTCGGAAACTTCCCGCGCGGGCTCCCTCCACGGACTGTTTTGGCGAACGTATGCCGTGAGGATCTCCACGATAGATCCGTGGTCCTTCGGCGAGTCCTTAGCGATCCGTTCAAGTGCATAGATGCCCCCGAAGCGCAGCTCCAGAAGCTTCTTACCATCTTTGTCCGAGGCGCCGAGGTGTTCAATCGCCTTTGCGAAGCGGTCTGTAATCTGCCCTTCCCGCGTAGTCGCGAGCGCTTCCCTTGTTGCCTGCAGGCTCTTCTTCGTTACCTCAAGAGTCTCTTCCGTTGCTCGAGTTCTTCGCCACACGAACCAGAGCGCCACAAGACCGGCCGGCAAGCCGATACTTTGGATGATAGTTCTGAGGAACTCATTGATTTGTCGTGTATATTGGTCATCATCAAGTGCTCTGAAATGGCCGTAGTGTTTGACCAGCGACTTCGGCGCCTCTATCAGGAGCGCTCCGGCTATCATCAGCGCCGCCGCGAATAAGACTCCCCACGAAAGAATTCGACGCGTTCGCATTCCTGATTCTGGAGTCACAGGCTCGGATCATTATGCCACTACCTTGCACCCGGACATGTGCGCGCGCTCTAACAATTTTTAGGCCCGCTAGGCGCGCGAGTGTGGTCGGTGATCGGACATTGGTCGCATACCAGACGGGCCATTACTTGTCGGGCGCAAAATAGCAAGAATTCTACCCGCGACCTCTTTCACCCTCTCGCCCGATTCTCCAACAGGACCGACGCAACTCGGGCAGCCGGATTCACAACGGCAGCTCGCCAGCAATTTCTGCGCGCCTTCCAGTAAGCGCGGCGCGAGTTTGTACAGGGGAGCGCTTTGGCCGATGCCGCCGGGGTAGTTGTCGTAGAGGAATAAATTGGGTTCATAGGTTTTGCCGGCGATGTCTTCCGTGATCGAAACTCCCAGGTCGTGTGGATCGCACATGACCAGAAGCGCTCCCACCGTTTTCAGCAATGCTCCCAGGCCGATCAGGCCGTTTTGTTTCTCAGTGGGGCTCAAGTCAGGAAGGAAATTCACTGGAAAATGCAGCCAGAACGACGTCGTGTGCATCTCCTGTTCTGGCATGGAAAGATTTCCCGCCCCGACGTTTTCCATCGTATAGAACTTCACCTTTTTAAAGCCCACGATCTGCCGGTTCAGCCGAACATCGCCGTAGGCAACACGCGCGACGCCGATGGCATGCGACTCGAATTCTTCCAGTTCCTTGACCTGCGTGTAGTCGATAGCGTCGGTGAAGTAGTCGGAATCCACAGAGCGCACGTATGCCTTGCGGCCTTCGTAATCGAAGCGTTCCACCTGATATTGGCGGGCTTCGTGAAGATAGATGGCTTTTTCGTGCAGCGTGGCGAGCGCGGCCGTGAAGGACACTTCGGCGATGATTTTGTGATCGCCAGTGATATCGACGACGACAAAGTTGTCGCTTGAGACAGCGCGAAGGCTGACGGCGTCGGCCGGATAAGTATCGGAAGTCCAGTGCCAGGAACTGCCGGAGTGGTGCAGGAATTTTAGCTCTTCAAGAAACCGGCACATTTCCGAGGGATCGTGCGGGCCGAATTTTTCGCCGTCGCGGATGGGCAGCTCGAAGACGGCGCATTTCAAGTGATTGATCAGGATTTCGAGATTGTCGGGATTGATGTGCGCGTGCTCGGGCGGACGGTCGAAGAAATACTCGGGATGCTCAATGATGTATTGATCGAGCGGCGCACTCGATGCCACCAGCACGGCGAGTGACGTCGACTGGCGTCGTCCCGCGCGTCCGGCCCGCTGCCACGTGGATGCGATGGTTCCGGGGTAGCCGGCCATGACCACCGCGTCCAGCGATCCGATGTCGATCCCCAGTTCCAACGCATTGGTGGCGACCACGGCGCGGATGTCGCCGTCGCGAAGTTTGCGCTCGATTTCGCGGCGTTCTTTGGGAAGATAGCCGCCACGATAGCCGCGGGCCGACGGGTAGTCATCTTTTAAATAAGTCAGAAGCAGTTCGGTGGCCAGGCGGCTGTTCGCGAAAATCAGCGTCTGCTGGCCGCGCTCGATCAGTTCGCGCGCGATGCGGCGGGTTTCGTTGAGATAGCTGCGGCGGATGCCGAGTGCCCGGTTGACCACGGGCGGGTTGTAGAACACCACATATTTTTCGCCGGCCGGCGCGCCGTTTTTTTCCACTAGCTCGAAGGGCACGCCAGTGAGCGCTTCGGCGAGCTCCTTGGGATTCGCGATGGTGGCCGAACAGCAGATGAACTGCGGCGATGATCCGTAGAACTCGCAGATACGTTTCAGGCGGCGCAGAATATTCGCGAGATGGCTGCCGTAGACGCCGCGATAATAATGCAGCTCGTCGATGACCACATAGCGGAGATTTTCGAACGCCTTTGCCCATTTGGTGTGATGCGGCAGAATGCCCGAGTGCAGCATGTCGGGATTAGTGAGCACCACGTTGGCGCGTTCGCGAATGGCCCGGCGGGCGTCTTGCGGAGTGTCGCCGTCGTAGGTGAAGGCTCGCAGGTCGCTGCCCATCGCGTTCAGGGCCGATTGGAATTCCTGGAGCTGATCCTCGGCCAGGGCCTTGGTAGGGAACAGATACATCGCGCGGGCGGCGGGATCTTCGATCAGCCGGTTCAGCACCGGCAGGTTGTAGCACAGCGTTTTTCCGCTGGCCGTGGGCGTGACAATAACCACGTTGCGTTCGCCGGCGACGTGCTGGAAAGCGTCGGCCTGGTGCGAATACAGCTGGCGGATGCCGCGGGTGAAGAGTGCCTGTCTTAGCGCCGGCGCCAGCGAATCGGGGAACTCAACGTAGTCGCCCTCGCGGGCGGGCTGGTGGCGGATGGCACGGACTGGGGAGTCCGGATTCGCCATCCATTCTTCGAATCGCGCGATGGCGCCTTCGAGCCCTTTGGGTCGCGCCGGGAAATCGAGTGCCAGGTTCATGTTTCGCCTCTTCTTCGCTAGAATAGCTGAAAGCTTTACTGGTGTGCTTGAGGCCCTCCCGCGCCATGCTGTAGAGGCGGAAGAGCGCGGCCGCCAGCGCCACCGCCGCGATTTCCGGATCACCGCTTCGGGAAAGAAAGAATTCTTGGAAGAGGGCCGCTGATGCTGGACGGCATTCGTCGAAGCGATTCCACCGGATCACGTGACAGCGGTTCAACGGTGCAACGGCTGAACCTTCATTGGTCCCGCGAATGACGCGCGGAGCCTCGGCTCCATCTGCTTATCTTTGAACAAGCTGCCGATTTGGTGGGCACCCATCGGACGCGACCCGCCGCGACAATCAGGCATGGAATTCGAACGTCTGACTACTATATGGTCGCTTCACCGCCGCGCCCCCATCGTCGTGTGGGTGCGTTATCGACTTGAAGGCGCGAGGGTTGTTCGGCTGGAATGCATCACGGAGCTATAGGACAATACCGGCTGCGTACCATAACCACACGACACCCAATTTAGGCTTGAGCCCATTGACCTTAGCTCCATTCGAATATAAAGTCTAAGATACGATGATCGAACAACGAAAGAATCAGCGTTTCGACTTGCGACTTCCGTTCGAGATCATCCGCCAGGGAACCAATAGTAAACCCGCAGGTGAAACGAAAAACGTCAGCTCTTCCGGCGTCCTGTTTACGTCACAAATTCCGATCGAGGTGGGTGAGCCCATCGAGTATTGCATCACCTTTCCCAAGGCGCCTGGATCGAAAGCCGAAGTGAAGCTGCGATGCGTCGGCAAAGTCCTGCGCAACGATCCGCAGGCGACCTTCGCGGCGACGCTGGAGCGCTACGAATTCCTGCGCGCCAGAGCGTAGGCGTCTGCCGTCCGGCGTTTCCTGTTATCGAACCGACACATTTCTGTGATGCTCCGCTCACGCTGTCCCGCTATGCTCAAATATCCTCATGCGACTCCTCAGAACTCTGCTCGTTCTTGCTAGCGCGCTCGCGGCGCAAACTCCTCAGGCGATTCCCGGAGGCTACTCGCTCCCTAACGGCTGGCGGCTAACGCCGGTGGGCAAATCCCTCGAAACCAACGACATGGTCCTCAACGCGACCGCCGCGCCTGACGGGCTCGCCGTGATCGCAATGCACGCCGGATACAACCCGCATGGACTGGTGGTGGTCGACACCAAAACCGAGGAGATCGTCCAGCGCATTCCGCTGAAATCGGCATGGTTCGGACTGGCCTGGAGTCCCGACGGGAAGCGGCTATTCGTTTCCGGTGGTAACGCCAACAGCAATCGCAACCCGACACGCGCGCCGATTTACGTGTTCGACTACGTCAACGGACGCCTCTCGAACGCTCCGTCCACCCAATTCGAAGAAACCGTCGACACCACCGAGCTGTTCTGGTCCGGCGTGGCGCATCATCCCAAGAAAAGCATTCTGTACGCCGCCAATCGTGGTACCGGATTCGGAGCCGGGACCGTAGTCGCGTTCGATTCCAGCAGCGGCAAGATGCTGGGACGCATTCCGGTCGAAATGATTCCCTACGATCTGGTCCCGAGCGACGACGGAAAGACTCTGTACGTATCCAACCTGGCAAGTAAATCGATCAGCGTGATCGATACGGCGGCGATGAAAGTGGTCGCGAGCATCGCGGTCGATTCGAACCCGAATCAGATGGTCTTGTCGGCCGACGGTCTGCTATACGTGGCCTGTTCCAACGACAACAGCGTGGTGGTGGTGGATACGAAAACGCGCACGGCGATCGAGAAAATTTCGACGACGTTGCATCCGCGCGCTCCTGAAGGGGCGACGCCCAATGCGCTGGCGCTGGATCGCGCCAACGGGTTACTGTACGTTGCCAACGCCGATAACAACGACGTCCAGGTGGTTCACGTCGCCGGGCGCGGGAAGAGCGAAGTCGTTGGATTCCTGCCGAGCGGCTGGTATCCCTCCGCGCTGGCCGTCCTTCCGAAACAGCAGAAGCTGTACATCGGAAACAGCAAGGGGGCGGGATCGTATCCGGATATTTACGGTCCTGAAAGTCCGCTGCCTCCGGGAAATCCCGACGCCCGGGGCAGCATCAAGAGCCTGCAACGCGGCAGCGTCGAGATCGTCAACACAGCGAATCTCCGCGCCGAAATCAAGCAGCTCACCAAGAAAGTCATCGATAACTCGCCCTACAACGACGCGTTGTTGGCGCAAGCCAAGGAACCCACCGCGCCGACGATCATCCCAGCGGTGGTCGGCGCGGGCTCGCCCATAAAGCACATCCTGTACATCATCAAGGAGAATCGAACTTACGATCAGGTCTTCGGCGACATGACGCGAGGAAACGGCGATCCGCGCCTCACGATTTTCGGACGCAATGTCACACCTAACCAGCACGCGCTGGCCGATCAGTACGTTCTGCTCGACAATCTATACTGCGACGGTGAAGTGAGCGAGGACGGGCATTCCTGGTCCAACGCGGCTTACGCCACCGACGCGAACGAAAAGCAGTGGCCGATTACTTACGGCGGCATGAGCAAGTCCGATCGCAACTACGCATACCAGCCGAGCGCGGGAAACATTTGGGACGCGGCGAAGCGCAAAGGGCTCACCTATCGCAGCTATGGCGAATACGCCGCGCGTGTCAGCGATGGCACCACGTTTGAAAATTCGCCGAATGCCCCGGGCCTGGCTGGTCACGTCGCGCCGAATTACAAGCGTATGGGTGCGCGCGATACCGAAAATGCGGCCGAGTTTATCCGCGAGTTCGATCAGTACGAAAAGAACTACGACAGCAAGGATCCCAACAAGCGGCTGCCCAATTTCATGGTGATGGCGCTTTCAGAGAATCACACCAACGGCACGCGCCCCGGCAGCTATACGCCCGTGGCCATGGTGGCGAGCAACGATCTAGGGCTCGGCATGATCGTGGAACGCGTGAGCCATAGCAAATACTGGCCCGAAATGGCGATCTTCATCATCGAAGATGACGCGCAGGACGGCCCGGATCACGTGGACGCGCATCGTACTCCAGGCTTGGTGATCAGCCCGTTCGTCCGGCGCGAAAAAGTCGACAGCACGCTGTATACGACCAGTTCGATGCTCCGGACGATGGAACTGCTGCTGGGGCTCCCTCCGATGAGCCAGTACGATGCAGCCGCGACGCCGATGTATCTGACCTTCGGAACGAATTCTGATCCGACGCCGTTCAATCACCTGGACGCGCAGGTGGACCTGAATGTGAAGAATAATGCTCGGGCGTGGGGCGCGAAAGAATCCAAGAAGATGGATTTCGACGATGTCGATCGCAACCCGCCGTTCCTGCTCAACGAAATCATCTGGCGCAGCGTGAAAGGCTCGGATTCACCGATGCCGTTGCCGGTGCATCGGTATCAGAGCGAACGCTAGTCCGATAAATCATCGTTTTTCGGATTCACGCAAAGACGCCAAGGCGCAGAGGGCGCCAAGAGTTTGTGGTGATCATGGAGCCATCGTATCGAGCCCGATCGGTGCCATGAATAAATCTCTATGATAAAATTCTTCCACTCATGGTACTCCTGCGCGTTCTCGCCGCCTGTTCGCTCTTGGTCGTTTTTTCGAGCCTGATCGCCTACCAGCCCGGACCGCAGACGAGCCACCTGACGGATCCCTTCGCCGCGGGATGGTTGGTTACGGATACCAATGGCGATGGGATCGTCGATTTCGTGCCCGGTAAAGTGGTTGTGCCGGCGAATGCCACTGCGACTCAGAACGCTGTGGCCGCCGATATGGCCGCGCGCATCGGGTTCTCTACTACCGGATTTACTCCGCCGCTCGTAATCAGCGCTACTGAGGATCGCGCGAACGGGCCTCGGATTTACGTGGGCCGTCCCGCTCCGGTCGAGTTGCAGCCCGAAGAAGGCGGGGTCTTCAGTGTGGATGGCAACCTGGTGATCGCCGGTCATGACGACGCCGGATTGCTCGCGGCAGGGGAGGCGTTCGCGTCTCGCGCGCCGTATATCTGGCGCCTCAACGGCGACCGCCTCACGGCGATCGGCGCGGGGCTGACCGGCGTCACGTACCTCAAAGGAAAAGCGGGAATCAATCGAGCCTTCCTGCAGGGCGTAACGCCTCCGGCCGAACTGAAGCTGGCGAATGTCCATGAACTCGTCGTAAACGGGACTACTTCCGTGGTTAACCCGACGCCTCTTCCAGCGATGCCGGCGGCACAGCCCGCCGCTGCTGGACCCGCTCCGGAAGCTCCGGCGGCCGCAGAAGGAGCCGATGGAGCAGCGGGAGGAGCGCCCGGACGTCTCGACCTGGCGACCATCTACACCATGCGCGGGCTGTTCCGAGGCACGCCGCGCATGCCCATCCCCTCGAATCTGGACGGCCAGCTTTACGTCCCTGAAGGGGCGGCTGGAATCGCGATGGCGAATCTCGCCGCGCGCATGGGCATGGAGACTACCGGCATCACGCTGCCGTTGGCAACTCCCGCGAACACGGCCGCGACTCGCGACGTCCGCACGAAATCGGTGGTCACCGAATCGTCCGCGGTTGGGAAGGAAGCCGCGCGCAAACTGCGGGAAGAAAGCCCCGCGGAAGCGCCGATACCCTCGGGTCAAGGCGAATTACGGATCGTCGATAAAGCGTTCGGACGCCAGGCGGCTGTACTGGTCCGAGGCGATGAATCCGCCGCGCTTGGACTGCTCGCGGATCATTTGCCAAGTCTTTGGGAACCCGGTAAACAGAATCTTTCGATCGAAGAAATCCGGTACGACCTGCATCGCTTCTTCTCACTGCGTTCGAGCGCAGGACAGGCGAGCATCGCTCTCTATCGGCTCGACAAATGGGCCGCAGAGATCACGTCACCGCGGAGTGTCGAGGCGAGGGTTTTCGTCGACATCGCCGATCCGGGATTGAAGGACATGATCCGCAAGGAACTGCAGACGCGGCTGGGCGTCACCGACGTGAAAGTCGAAACCGCCAGCCTGCATGCCGGTACCCAATGCTGCGAAAAGCTTCCGGCGCTGCATTATCGCGAGCCGGGATATCAGTATCATGCCGGCACGCCTGCGTTTCAAGAGGACGTGGTGATCCCATGGGAAGGCTCGCGGCTTCTTAAAGCGGTGAAGGATTCGGTTCCGAAACTGAAAGCGGGTGCGCCTGTAAAGCTGGTAGCGCGAGTTAGCGAAGGCCCTGAAGTGCGAAAGAAGCTGCAAAAACAGATCGAAGAAATGCTTCCGAAGCCCAGCCAGGTGACCGTCCTGTGCGCATTCAAACCCGGCGTAAGCTGGCTGATGGACGAAGTCGCTCCGCAGATCAAAGGCAAAGCCGCGTCGATCAAGATTGAATTCAAAAAGAATGAAGATCCGACGGCGACCCGATCCATGTTCTCTCCCGCTCGATGGGTCCAGGAGTTGTATCCGGTCGATGAGATGCTTTCAAAAGAGCTATCCATCCCGCTGGACAAAATCGCCTTCGATCAGTTCGAAGGTAAAGGACCGACGTATCGCGCCCACGCCTACGACGCTAGCGGAAAGGAAATCCTGGCGCGCGAATTCACGGTGACCACGGTCGAGCGGCCGTACAACGGCGTCATGCAGGAATACGAAAAGGTGCAGGTCGACACCGGGTGGGTACGGATGGAATCGGGAACTTCAGTGGTCCTCGATCAGCGCATCGCTACCGATATCGAAGAGTTCTGGGATCACTACCACAAAGAAACATTGCCCAAGGTTTTCCGCACGGTGATGGCTCGCTACCATGGCGAGTTGCGTCCCGAATTTGCGCCACCGTTTGACACGCTCAAGATGGATTTTCATCTGAGCGAGCCGAACTACGAACTGGGGATCGATAAGGAGCGCATCTCATCGCTCGAAGCTCTTCAGGAGGACACGTTTTACTCGACCGAGAATTTCATGAACATGATGGGAGACCTGGAAGCCGGGCGCGCGATCACCTATGTGGGAAGAATTATTCCCATCGTGCATGCTTCAGATGAAGAAAAAGACGGGCACGTCCACATCGAGTTCTATGCTAAGCCGGCCGGGAGTCCGCAAGTGCAGCTTTCGTGGACCGACACGCAGGGCAAGCGCCACGATCGCAAGCGCGACCTGTGGGTTTTGACGGGCGCGATGCAGCCGCGGCTGATTCAAGCCCGTGCCACGCTACAAGGTCCGCAGAGCTTGACATGGTCGCTCCCCGCCGATTTCAAAGACGACCGTTACCAGGAATGGATCAACGAAGAAGGCAGGGATCAAGTGGAGCGCGGCATTTTTCCAGTGGAGCAAGCCCGCGGCCAGCTTAGCTGGATGGACCAGATGCACACGGCTGGCATGTACAAGGACGAGCTCGCCTATCCGCATCTGAAAGAAATGGGATTCGAGTTCGAGCTGCCGCTTCCGCTCACGGCGAAAGTCGATTCTCCCGCGCCGCGCGAATATGCGTCCGTGAGGATCCAGCCTCCTGCGACCAAGCGTCCGATGATCGCCGACTATACTCCCAAGGCGGTTCAATGGGACGAACCGATTCCGCCGTCCGAAAGCGCCGCGGTTCTGGCGAAGCTCGCCAAGACACCGGGTGTGAATGTTTACTGGATGGGACGCAGTTACCTGGGCGAAAACATCTGGGTGGCTGATATGACGCTGCCGACGCCGTCGCTGCTGCGCTCGACCGCCAAGGAAACGACGCTCAAGGCGACGATTGTTTATTCGGGACGGCAGCACGCCAACGAAGTTTCGTCGACCAGCCATATTCTAAAGCTCGGCGAGCAGCTCGCTGCCGATCCGGCCTTGCTGAAACAAGTCAACGTAGTGCTGCACCCGATCACCAATCCGGATGGCGCAGAGCTTTCGGTGCAGCTTGCCGAGATCACGCCGAACAACATGCTGCATCCCGGCTATCATGGTGCGCTCGCGGCCGACGTCGCCACAGGACAGGGCGATCTGGATCCGGTGTATCCCGAATCGCGCTCGCGGCGCCAATTGCTGGAAGGCTGGCTGCCGGACGCGTTTCTCAACCCGCACGGGTATCCGTCGCATGAATGGGTCCAACCGTTTTCGGAATACTCGGGATGGGTCCAGAGCCGGCAGGGCGCCAACAACGGACGCACCTGGTGGATCCCGCGGGGCTGGTTCACCAGCCTGAATTACCTGCGTGACGACACGCATCCGTACAGCGAAAAGATCACCTACGAAATTCGCGATCGGATTGTCGAAGCCGAGCGCAACGTCCCCGGCCTGCTCGACCTGGAATCGCGGATGAACGCACGATATCAAAGATTCGGGCAGCGCTGGCAGCCCGAGAACATGCAGCAGCCGATCGTCAAAGGCATCCGTATTTACATGGGGCTCAAAGGATCAGGTGGCGGACGCGGCGGAGTCGCCCCAGGCAGCGGCGGCGTGGGCAACATTTCTCCCGACGTCACCTGGGATTCGGGCTACACCGAAGCTCCCGACGAGACCGCTCACGGCGATTACATGAAGCTGATGGCGGCGGCCGGGTTGGCTTTCGATCGCGTCCATCTGGAATATCTCGCTTCGGGCAAACTGCGCATCAATCGAACGCAGCGCGAGCAAGCAGGAAAAGTGACCTGGCGCGTCGAACGCCTGCGGCCCAACTTGCCGGCATCCGAGACCGAGCCGCCTCGGGCCGACGTCACCAACCAACAGTAAGTTGTGTACCAACGATTCGGATATTTGTTCGTCAGATCCATCAAGGCTTGCTTTAGCCACAAGGGGTGAATATATGTTTTCTGGAAAACGCTCGATTCTGTTATGGATTTCGGTGGCGCTCTTCAGCGTCGCGATGGTCTCCGCTCAAATCAGCGAGGCCGAACTTACGGGCATCGTCAAGGACCCCAGCGGAGCGCCCGTTGCCGGGGCGAAGGTCACGGCGCAGAACCAGGACACCGGAGTCGCGCGCACGATCGTCACGGATTCCGAAGGGCGATTCCGATTCTCGGTGTTGCCGGGCCGCTATGCGCTTGCCGTGGAGGCCACGGGATTCAAGAAAGAGAATGTCACGGACATGGTCCTTACGGTGGGCATGCACGTCGACAAGGACATCCCATTGGCGGTCGGCAGCGTGCAAGAAGCGGTCACAGTGACGGGCGAAGTTCCGGCCGTCGATACGACCAAGGGCGATGTCTCCGCGGTGATCACGCAGGGGCAGATCGACGGTCTTCCGGTGAATACGCGGCAGACCTTGAACCTGGCGCTGCTAATGCCGGGAACCACGCAGGACGCATCGCGAACGTTCTACAACAACGTCGAAATCGGCGGCGGCGGACGCTTCTACGCCAACGGCTTCACCGTCGATGGCGTCACGAATACCTGGGCGGAACAGGGCGAGCCTCGCCAGAATTTCCCGCAAGGCGCCATTCAGGAATTTCGTGTCAGCATCAATCAGTTCAAAGCCGAGCAGGGGCTTGCGATGGGCGGCATGGTCAACATGGTGACCAAGAGCGGCACCAACGATTTTCATGGCGAGGTATTCGAATACTGGCGCAATGCCGCGCTCAATCACGACAACAAGTTCCAGCAGGCAGCGTTGGCCCAACTGGGCGACACCGGAAAGGCTCCGTTCAACCGGAACCAGTTCGGCGGCGACGTCGGCGGGCCCGTCTTCAAGAACCGGACGCACTTCTATGCCGCGTACGAACGCACCGAGGTGGACGATTCCTTCACCATCTTCGCGGCCGGCTCGCACCAGTTTTATTCGTCTAACGAAGGCGTGATCGACAAGCCCAGCTACGATCAGATGCTCAACATCCGCGGGGATCACGCGATCAGCAACAATCAGCACATTTTTGGGCGCTATTCGCAGGAGTGGAACAAGCAAACCTGGCAAGGCTGCGGCGGCACCGCGGAATCGAACTGCTATGACGGCCTGATCCCGCGCCACGCCTTCGTCGGCGGCCACACCTGGACGCCCAAGGCAACCATCGTAAACGATTTCCGCTTTCAGTACGGATTTTCTTCGTATCTGCTGGGACCTTCAGGTCAGCCGATTTTCACCGACCTAGGCAGCTTCCCGGCGTCGCGACTGGCGTTGCTCTCCCCGGTCTACAGCTTCCCGAGTTTTCGCTATGGCCAGGGCTATGGTGAGCTTGGAATCGAACGGCGCACGGAGTTCAAGGACGATTTGAACTGGGTCAAGGGCAATCACAGTATTAAGGTCGGTTTTGACTACAGCTACATCCCGTTTGCCGACGATCAGGTGACCAACTATCAAGGCACGTGGACTTTCGCTACCGACCAGCCATTCAATCCCAAGGATCCGGCCACGATCGCGAACCTGAAGAACCCGATTCAGTTCACGGCTGCGATTCCGGGGCAATATACTTCTGTTCCGGTATCGCAATATGCGTTCTACATTCAGGACGACTGGCGCGTGCGGCGCGACCTCACCCTGAATTTCGGGCTGCGTTGGGATCGCGAAGTCGGTTCCTATAATGAGAGCCTGAAGCCGTCGTCATTCCCGGTTACGATTCCCTTCCTCGGCGACCCGAGCCAGCGCGGACAAGGCAAGAACTTCGGTCCGCGTTTCGGTCTCGCTTGGAACGTGGGCGGAAAAAACCGCGACGTCGTTCGGGCCGGATATGGACTGTATTACAACAACATTCAGACGCTGCTGAATTTCCCGGAGAATCGCAACATCTCGCAATGCAGCGTGACCATCGTCAATCCGCCCTACCCGAATCCTTACGGCAGCCAGAGCCCGACGGCGTTCTGCTCTTCGGCTCCTCCCAACGTCGTGGTTCTGGATAAGCATTTCTCGATGCCGTACTCGCAGCAGTTCACACTGGGCTACTCGCGCGAGATCACCCATGACTTCTCGATTCACGTCGACGGCGTCTACATGCACACGATCAAGGATTGGCGGAATTACGATCTGAACTATCCCAACGCCGCCGGTGTACGTCCCAATCCGGCGTTCGGCCGCATTCTGGATCACATGCCGGTCTCCCAATACAAGTACAAGGGCATGTTCGTCCGCGCCGAAAAGCGCTTCGCGAAGCGCTACCAGTTCCTGGTATCGTACACGCTCGCTTCGAATCGCGATGACAATCCGCAGTCCCAGGTGACCAATCAGAACAATTACAGCCTGGATTGGGGGCCGTCCGGAATCGATCGCCGCAACGCAGTTGTCGCGGGAGGCTACGTGCAGCTCCCCTGGAAGATCACTGCGGGAGCCTTCTGGCAAGTGCGCTCGTCGTTGCCGTTCAACGTGACCTCGACCACCATCGTCGACAACGTGACGCAGTTGGTTCCGGGACTCACGCGGAACCTGGGCAATCGCGACAATGGACAGGTTCTCGCCGCGGTCAACGCATATCGCGCCAGCCTGTCCACTCCGCTGGCTCCGCTCCCGTCGTCCGTTTTCGACAGCAGCCGCTTCAACAGCTTCGATCTGAAACTGTCGCGCGCGTTCTTTGTGCGGGAGCAGCGCAAGCTCGAAGTGGTCGGTCAGGCGTTCAATCTGTTCGGTGTGACGAATCTGAACGGCGGGACTACTGGTTCGGCCGTTTCGGCGAACTTCGGCAAGATCCTTGCAGCGAGCAATCTGCAGCAGGCGGAGTTGGCCGCGCGGTTCGTGTTCTGATCGAGCAGGGCGGGCTTCCACCCGAGGAGGCCTGCCCCTACAGCTTTTCTTTCAACATCCGATTCACCGCGGCCGGATCGGCCTGGCCGCGACTGGCCTTCATCACCTGGCCCACCAGAAATCCGAGCACGGCAGTCTTGCCCGATTTGTACTGCTCCACCTGTTTCGGATTTCCTGAGATGACTTCGTCGATGATTTTCCCCAGCGCGCCTTCGTCGCTGATCTGCTGCAATCCTTCGCGTTCGACGATCGCATCCGGCCCTTCGCCACTGGCGAACATCTTCGGCAGAATTTCCTTCGCGAGCTTCCCGCTCAGCTTTCCCTGACCGATCAGCGCGACCAGACGTCCCAGGTTTTCGGCGCTCACCGGCGATTCGAGAATATCCGCGCCCTTCAGCAGTCCGGCAAGATCGCCCATCACCCAGTTGGCCGCGGCTCGCGGGTCGCCGGATGCGGCGGCGACTTTTTCGAAATAGTCGCTCATGGCCCGCGTTGTAGTGAGAACACCAGCATCGTACTCGCGCAGTCCAAACGACTCGACGAAGCGCTTGCGGCGCGCCGCCGGAAGCTCTGGCATGCGGCTGCGAACCTCGGCGATCCACTTCTCGCTGATGCGCAACGGAATCAGGTCCGGCTCGGGAAAATAGCGGTAATCGTGCGCATGTTCCTTGCTGCGCATCCCCACGGTTTCGCCGGATTCGACGTTATACAGCCGGGTTTCCTGGATCACGCGGCCGCCGCTTTCAAGCAGCGCGACCTGGCGCTCGATTTCGTAGTCCAGCGCCATCTTCAGGAACCGGAATGAATTGAGATTCTTCACCTCGGCCTTGGTGCCGAATTTTTCCGCGCCACGGAGACGAACGCTGACGTTCGCGTCGCAGCGAAGATGGCCTTTCTCCATATCGCAGGTCGACACCTGGACGTACTGCAGCACCTGCTTCAGCTCAGTGAGAAAATCGTACGCTTCCTGTGAGGCGCGCATGTCCGGCTCGCTGACGATCTCGATCAGCGGCGTGCCGGAGCGGTTCAGGTCGACATACGTGTAACTCGACGAGTCTTTAAAGCCGTCGTGAATGCTCTTGCCCGCGTCGTCTTCCATGTGGACGCGTGTGATCCCGATACGCTTTCCACCGATGTCGACATGGCCATGCTCGGCGAGCGGCTGATCGTACTGCGAAATCTGGTAGCCCTTGGGAAGATCTGGATAGAAATAGTTCTTGCGCGCGAAAATCGAGCGGGGATTCACCGTGCAGTTCAGCGCCAGCGCAGCTTCGATGGCGAATTCCACGGCCTGGCGATTCAGCACGGGCAGAGCGCCGGGCAATCCGAGGCACACCGGGCAGACATTACTGTTCGGCTCCGCTCCGAAACTGGTGGGGCAGCCGCAGAAAATCTTGGTTCGAGTGGAGAGCTGGACGTGTACTTCGAGCCCGATGACCGGTTCGTATTTGGTGAGAATATCTGGCAGCGTCACGCTAGCGGACATGTTGCCCCATTATAAAAACGAGAAGGGGAACGTTGCCGTTCCCCTTCGTCGCGTCGTTCATGTTCAACTCTGGAATCGTGACTTCTTGGTCCCCTTCGCATCGGGGATTCTTATCATAACACGGCCATAAAGTTGCTCAAGTCTTTCTGGAGAATCTTATATGAACGCAGCAGACATGCTGGAAAAAATCGGGGATGCGCTTGGATCGACCGCCACCGTGAAGTCGGTATATGGTGAGCCGATTCAGATGGAAGGCAAAGTGGTGGTACCGATTGCGAAGATCGGGTACGGATTCGGCGCGGGCGGAGGCCGAGGGCCGGTGAAGCTTGGCGGCGTCGAAACCCAGCCTGAAGGCGGCGGAGGAGGCGGCGTTGTCCGCGCATTTCCCGCAGGAGCACTCGAAATCACCCAATCCGGGACGCGTTTTGTTCCATTTACAGATCTCCGCTGGATCGCGGGGGTGTTCGCCGCCGGTGCTTTGCTATGCGGCGTGTTTCTCGGACGGAGACACAAATAGCTGCGACCGCTTCATATCGTTTTCGCGACCTGCGAGCGTCACCCACCGGAGGATCGATTAGCACGTCGAGGTCGAGTTGCGGGTGGTCTGATTACAAATCGATCCAGCCTTGAGGGGGAACCGTCGCGCCTGGCAGACCGTTTCGGGCAACGGTGACGCGAAATTTCTTTCCCGCGAGAGGCGCACGCAGCTCGATGATACGTCCCACGGCGGTCTCAGTTTCGGTAGCGCCATTGTCGAATTCGATTTTGAAAGCCCCATCCCGATCGCCGTCGATACGAACGTAGAGATTCTCGGCATCGGTTCCGTAGAGAATTTCATGCACTGGCGATTCGCCGCCGTGCATCGCTCCGGAACGAAGATCGGGCCGGTAGCGGCCTGCACCCAGCCATTCGAAATACGAAGTCACTTCGCCGTCCAGCGTCGCGTGAATCGGATTCGAAGGCGGCTCATGCATTTCGCCCGGTTGCGATTTGAGAATCGGTCGCGCCAGCGCTTCCGGCGGTTTCTGGCCCAACGCGCGATATACATTCGAAAGATGATCGCGGTACAGCTGATCGAACTCAGGACGGTTGTCGGAGCCGTGTTCGGGGCCATACCACCAGTTCCAATCGCTGCCTTCCGCGATGAGCAGCTCTTCATAAGCGAGCTTGCGCATTTCGTCTGAGACGTCGCTGGCCTGGTCGTAAGCGCGGCGCGCGTCCAGCAGCAGGTCCCACGCCTGGTTGTCTTCTTCCGCGCCGATCCAGATATCGAAATTCGCGTTAATCCACGAACCGGGAAAAATCCCGCCAAGGGGCCGGGCCTCGAAACGCGCGAGCGCGTCGGACACGGTGACCGCTTCCAGGTCCGGAGCCTCGGCAATGCGGCGGTACAACTCGCGCAGAAACGGCCGGCCGTTCGCCGGGTACCAATCCCAAGCATTTTCGCCATCCAGAATGATCGGTACCAGCGCTTCGCGGCCACCGCTGTTGTTGCGGATCTGCGTCAGGAAATGCTGGGCAGCCTCGGCAGGGTCCATGCGCTGATAAGTGAAGCCGATCAGATCGCTCAAAAAATGATCGCGAAACAGAAGCTTGATCTCACGACCGGCCTGATGCCACTGGTACGCCTGGTAGGTGACCTCGGGTCCCGCGTCGCGGTTGAGTGTTCGCGCGAGCACGCCGTTGTCGCTGGCCGCCCATTTGAATCCGCAATCGGCCGCGAGCCCCAGAGCTTCATCCGATACCGATCCTTCCGACGGCCACACTCCCGAGGGCTGGACGCCGAATTTCTCACGCATGTACGACCTCGCGCGGGACAGCTGTTCGCGCGCGTCCCCTGGATAAGAAAAACGACGCGGCAGCGGGACGCCGGGATGCGAGACCGCGGCGATGTCGGAGTCGCAAATCAGTGGCAGAATCGGATGATAGAACGGCGTGGTGGAGATTTCGATCTGCCCGCTGGCGGCGAATTCGCGATACACCGTCAGCACGCGATTCAGCGATTCGCGTTGTTTCCGCAGCATCAGCGTCTGATCGTCCAGCGAAAAACCACGGCCTTTTTTCGCCAACTCCTGAAGGTCTTCGTCGTGCGCGCGCACGTCCTCATCGAACCAGACCAACTGGCTCAAGACTTGCAGATCGCGCAGGTCCTGCGCCGATGGCCGCTCGCGATTCTCATACAATTCGCGATATCGCGGGTAGCGATAGATCATGTTCTCAACGTGCGCCTGAAACAGGTAGCGCAGCATGAAACTGCGCTGCGATTCGGTCAAATCCTCGGCGGGAATCGTGACCACGTCGAGAAACGGATCGGATGCTGTGCCGGATGCGTACTCCTCGATCTGCGCGATCATCGACGGCACCAGGTTGAAGGTCTGGCGCACGGTGGGAAAATGTTCTAAGATGCGCACCATTCCGGCGTAGTCTTTCAAGGCATGCAGTCGCGTCCACGGCAGCTTGTATGCGCCGGTCCACAGGTCCTTGTAGAACGGCTGGTGCATGTGCCAGAGAAAACACAGCGTGGTCATGCGGAGTGAGCGCTCCGCGGCGACCTATTAATGTCTTGCTGAAAAATAACTCCGGACGGGCACTGGAGGCTCCGTACCCTTGATCGCGATCCACAAAATGGCATTCAATTCATCATCGTCGATCTCATCGGCCGCATCAAAATCCATCTTGGCCGAGCGATCCGCGGTCGCGGATCTCGCCGGGTTGCGATCCGTCAGCGAAATGCGAGGCTTCTCGATCGCGTAAGGAGCGTTGTTCGGAGTGGACGAAAATGCCGCGTACAGCGGGCGTGCGCCGGCGTCGTAATGCGTCATGGGGCGCATGCCGAGAATCAGCTCCATGGTGCGCATCACCGACGACTGGTTGTACATCGAGCTATCGATAATCCCGCGACGTGTGTACGGTGAAATGGCGAGCATCGGCGAACGGTGAGAATCCACATGATCCGGCCCGTTCTGGGCATCGTCTTCGATTACGAAAATCGCCGTTTTCGCCCAGAAACGCGATTTCGAAACGCCCTCGACGATCATGCCAAGAGCGTAGTCGTTATCGGCGAAATGCGATAGCGGGGCAATTTTGCCCGGCGTAGTGCCATTAGTGTGATCGTTGCCGAGCCGCAGGATCATCAGGTTCGGCATCTTGCCGCTTGCTTCGAACTGCTGCACGTCGTCCAGGAATGTACGCGCGCGATTCACGTCCGTGTAGTCGAGATCGAAATTGCGGTACTTCATGTTGGTGACTGGCTTGAGAGCGGGATCCTGAATGCTCTCGATCTGCACGCCATCCGGACCCGCCTGCTGGTTATTGGTCGTCCAATAGCCGTAATTCCGGATGGAAAGTCCGGCCGCAAGCGCGTTCGTCCAGATATACCCTGCCGGGGCCGAGTTGGCCGGCTCCTGCCCTTCGAAATCGTAGTGCTTGCGGCGGCCGGCGTATTCATTGGGCCATAGTTTCTGGACGTAGTCCGGCGCGATGGATGCCGTAGCCCAACTGTGCCCGTCCGCGCTGACGTCGCTGTTGACGTAGAAATTGTCGAACAGCACGAATTCGCGCGCCAGCTTGTAGTGATTCGGCGCTGCGGATTCATCGAACAACGTCAGCGACGGATCGCTGTTGCCTTTCCCGATTTTGCCGAATACCTGATCGTAGGTGCGATTTTCCTTGACGATGTAGATCACGTGCTCGATGGGTGAATGCTTGCCGGGTTTCGAAACGATCACGCTGTCGTCCGGCAGCGATTGGACGTCGAGATTGCTGTCCTTGTAAGGCGATAAACTCTGCGCCGTCTTGCTGTATTGATCGAGCGTCTCATCGGTCAACGGAGCCACCACCGACATATTTCCGGTTTGCAGCGTTCCGACGTAATAACGCCGCGCATCGCCGGCCTGGACGTTGGACGCCTGCTTGGGTCCGCCGTACTGCGGATTCGCATAACTCTGCAACCCGCGTCCATTCAGAATCAGGACGCGGCCATCGGCCAGGACGCGTGTCGCCGTGGGATACCAACCCGTGGGGACAAAGCCGGTAACGCGGCTGCGCGCTTCGGAAACATCCGCGACCGCAACCACGTTCGCATCCGAGCAGGCCACCAACAGTTTGGTCTGATCCGGGTTCAGCGACACCGCGGATGGCGTCATCCCCAGCGGATGGCGTGGCGTCATCGCGACATTGATCGATTCCGCAAGCTTCATCTGATTGCCGCTATTCACGCCGACCACGAAAACAGTGTTCGTGTTCGCCGCGGCGACGAACAGGCGGTAGCGCGCGTCGCTGTCGTCGCCTTCGGGCTTCTTATCGCTCAACACCATGTCGGTAGTGTGCTGCCCCAGCCCGATGTGCCCGCTCTCCGAACCGTTGGATGTGTCGTGCAGATACACCGTCCCGTCCGACCAGCTGGAAACGAAGAACGATTTGCCGTCCGGATGAAACAGGATTCGATACGGACGCCGGCCCGTTTTGTAGCGATCGATCACGCGCCCCGTTTGGGGATTGATCGCGACGATCGAGTCGTGATACATGTCCGACGCAAAAATCAGCCGCCCGTCCGGCGAAACAGCGACGTCGCCGATGAAATCTTCAAACGTCCGCGTCTCGGCTGGGACGATAACGAACTCGCGGGCTGGCTTCAATTCACCGTTCGCGAAGGAAAATTCAAACACCGTCGCCCGCGATCCGCCTCCCGCGTAGACCGTTTTTCCATCCGGCGAAATCGCCAAGCCGAGCCATGCATCGGCGACCGGAACGCGCGACACTTCGTGCGGGGAATCCACCGTCAGAACGCTGATCGACGGCGGTTTGTATCCGCCATTTAGAACCAGCAGATATTTCCCGTCTTTCGATAGCGCCGTCGACATGGGCAGTGTATCCAGCGGAACCTGCGTGCCGGCCGGCTTGATGCGCCAGCCTGTGACCAGCAGATAACTTCCGTCGGGCTGCGGACCCACCTGCTCGCGACGCGACGGTTGGGAACACAGCACCGCGGCGCAAATCATCACGAACGGGAATGCGAAGTATCGGTTCATTCGGAGTACCTTTGTGCAATAGGGAAGCGCCGTCCGATGCCGAACGCCTTGGTCGTGACTTTCAGGCCCGGCGCGGCCTGCTGGCGTTTGTATTCGTTGCGATCCACTTTGTTGACGATCTCCGTCACCAGCTCGATCGCCAATTTAAATTCGTCCGCAATCTGGCGCGGAGTGCGGTACTGCTCGATATACGCCTCCAGAATGCGGTCCAGGACATCATACTCCGGAAGCGAGTCCGTGTCTCTCTGATCGGCGCGCAGTTCCGCGGACGGCGGTTTGGTGAACACGCTCTCCGGAATCGCGCCGCCGTGGCGCCGGTTCGCGATACGCGAAAGCGAATACACCATGGTCTTGGGAACATCGCTGATCACCGCCAGGCCGCCGCACATATCGCCGTACAGCGTACAGTATCCCACCGCAAGTTCGCTCTTGTTGCCCGTGGTCAGCACCAGCGCTCCGGTCTTGTTCGACAGAGCCATCAGCGTGACTCCGCGCAGACGAGACTGGAGATTCTCCTCCGTAACGCCCGGCGACGTATCGTGAAAAATCGGCGTGAGCTCCTGGAGAAAAGCATGGTACACGCCGGAAATGCGTACCGTCTCGAGCCGGATTCCCAGGTTCTTGGCCATCACTTGCGCATCACGCAGGCTGTGATCCGACGAATACGGCCCCGGCATCGCGACTCCCGTCACGTTCTCCTGGCCCACCGCCTCTGCCGCGATCGCCGCCGTCAAGGATGAATCGATTCCGCCGCTCAGCCCGATCAGCACCTTGGAAAAACCGCACTTACGCATGTAGTCGCGGGTACCCAGCACCAGAGCCTGATACACAGCTTCGCACTCGTCAGTGAAATCTTCATGACGATCGCCGGTCCCCGCGTCGGTATCCACCATGACCAGGTCTTCCTCGAAGGATCGCGCGCTGGCGATCACTTCGCCGTCGCCGTTCATGGCGAAACTCGACCCGTCGAATACCAGCTGATCGTTGCCGCCCACCTGATTCACGTAAACCACCGGCCGTTTGTAGCGCCGCGCCGATGCTCGATAAATGCTGCGCCGGATCTCGCGCTTGCCCATGTTATACGGCGACGCATTGATGCAGATCAGAATCTCGCCACCCGCGGCGAACAGCTCCTCCACTGGATCGCGCTGGTATAGTCGCTGTTTCCAGAACCGGCGATCGTTCCAGGCGTCCTCGCAGATGGTCAAGGCGACCTGCTTGCCGCGGACGGTACACAGAAATTCGCGCTCGCCCGGACGGAAATAGCGGGCTTCGTCGAACACATCGTAGTTCGGAAGCAGCATTTTCGCCTGGCGGAATACAACCTGGCCATGCTCCAGCACCGCCGCCCGGTTGAAGACGCGTTTCCCTGTCTCCGATTCCGTTCGGGAAACGTAACCGCAGATCACGCTGAGATCCAGATCCGCGGTTTCGTGCGCCAGCCGCTCCAGTTCGCGCTCGCTGTGTTCAACGAAACTGGGCTTTTCGACTAAGTCGCGCGGAGGATAGCCGGTGACGGAGAGCTCGGGAAATACCACCAGCTCGGCCCCGTGACCGGCGGCGTCGCGCGCAGCCGCAGCCATGCGGTCGACGTTTCCCGCGAGATCGCCGACGGTTGGATTGATCTGCGCCAAGGCAATGCGCATGAATCCCTATTGTAGCTGGGTGCAATAAGTGCGCGACTTCTCAGGTATTGCCCCGGTACACAGCATCCGGGCATCACCTTAAAACCTCCCTTCAGTCGACTACTTTCCCGATTGCAGGCCAAAAACCCTGAAACGTTACCTCCGGGTTAGGTCTCTTATAATCGGTTACAAATGCAACGACTTTTAGCATTCGCGTCCATTTTCGGAGCCCTCGTTTTTGCCCAGACTCCCTCGATCACCAGCGTGACTAACGCCGGATCGAACGATGCGCACCTGTGCGCGGGATTGCTAGTCAACATCGTCGGCAATAACTTCGGCAACAACGCTGGAGCCGTGTCGGTGGTTGTCGGAGGGCAGACTGGCGGCGTAATAAGCGTCAACAACAATGTGATCGTCGCGCAGTTGCCGTTTACCGTATCGAGTGCGACATCGACCCTGGCGGTGAACGTCAACGGCCTCGATTCGGGTCCCTTCGCCATCGCGCTCGATAGCTACGCGCCGGCCTTTTTTGGCGGCTCGGCCGCGGTATCGCCAAATCCAGCTCCCATCGGCCAGACCGTAACGATGATGCTGGTGGGGTTGGGACAGACCAACCCGTTCATTGCCGTCGGCACAGTCCCTTCGACACCGGTGCCAACGGCGGTGACTCCGTCCATTTCCCTGGGCGGGAATTCGGTCGCCACAATTTCATCCGCAACCAGCACGACGGCCGCCGGAGTCTATCTAGTGACCTTTGTGATGCCGGCGACGGTTGCTTTAGGATCACAGCAGGATTTGATCGTCACCATTAGCGGAAAATCGACTTCCAAGACTACCATCACGATCGCTCCACCATTGGGAGGCGTGGCGATCACCTCCGTAGTCAACGCCGGATCCAGCGCCGCAGGTTTCTCGGCCGGAGTCTTGATAAGTGTCACGGGATTCAATTTCAACTCGCCGACCGTCAGCATCGGCGGCAAGCTCGCCTATATCGCGCAGGCGTCCTCCACCAATCTACTGGTCGAACTGCCCGTCGACCTGCCGATCGGTACGGCGACCTTGACCGTCGCATCGCCGGGCCAGAAATCGGGGACGTTCGATCTGAGAATCGATCCGCTTTCTCCTGCTTTTTACGGTCCATTTCATAATCCGACCGGCACGCCGTTCAGCCCCGCAAATCCGGCGGTGCCGGGCACCAAGGTGATCGGGTTTTTAGTCGGTCTGGGCGCGACCAGCCCAGGTGTTCCCACTGGTCAAGCCGCGGGAACGCAAGCGCCGACGGTTTCGATACCGACGCTGACCATCGGTAACAAGGGCACGACGTTCTTGTACTGCGGGCTGATGCCTGGCACGGTGGGCGTCTATGAGTTGGATTTTAACGTTCCCGTCGACGTGCCCCAGGGATCGCCGAATGTCGTGTTGACGATTGCCGGCAGCCCGACCCCGCCACAAGCCCTTATCACGTCCGTCGGGGCTCCCACGCTCATCGGATTTAAGAACGCCGCGAGCGGACAGACCAAGGACGCGACTCACGGCATCGCGCCGAACACCTTCCTGAGCGTCTACGCTAGTAGCATCGGCTCCACGGACTCGCAAGGGAATCTGTTTCCGGCGACGTCCTATCAGGGCACGCAGGTGACCATCAACGGGATCCCCGCGACTCTTTACAACGTGCTACCTTCAGCCAACCTGATCAACCTGGTGGTTCCCAGCGAGCTGCCGGAAACCGGCACCAGCAACGTCACGATCAGCAACTCGACGGGTGTCACCCAAGGTCTGAGCCTGACCATGGCGTCCACCGATGTCGGCGTCTTCCGGATTCCCGACCTAACCAATCCGAATCGCCAGATCGCGGCGGCGACCATCGCGAATACCGCGTGGCTGGTGCTTCCCACCGCGACCGCCGCAGCCTACAAGTTCGCACCTTGTCCGGCGGCATCGGGCGCGGCATCGTGCGGCGGACCCGCGCATCCCGGCGATTCCATCGTCCTCTATTTCACCGGTGGCGGCAAAGCCACACCCAATGGCGATCCGAACGGGAATCCGGTCCCCACCGGATCGGTAGCGCCGGCCGACGGCAGCGTCGTGTATAAAACCGTGCGTACCCCGACGCTGACCATCGGCGGCATCACCGCGCCAGTTCAGTTTTCAGGAATCGCGCCCGGTACGGCCGCCGAATATCAGATCAATACAACCATTCCAACCGGCATCACGCCGGGGGACGACGTTCCCGTAGTGTTGACCATCGGAACCAGCTCGGACACCGTCACGATTTCGGTGAAGAATCCGTGATCGGCTTCCTGCTTGCGATATTTCTCGCAGCCGACCATCCTATCGTTGTGATCGCCCATCGCGGCGAGCATCTAAGTCATCCCGAAAACACGCTCGAGGCATTTCAGGGAGCCGTGGATGCCCGCGCCGATTTTTTCGAGCTGGATGTTCGCACCACCGCCGACGGAAAGCTGGTCCTCATGCACGATGCGACCGTGGATCGCATGACCGGCGCTAAAGGCGAAGTCGCCCAGATGACGTTCGACGCGATCCGCAAGCTCGATGTCCATGGATCGCGCGTGCCCACTTTCGAAGAAGCGCTGGAATTCGCGCGCGGCAAAATCGGCGTGTATGTGGATTCGAAGCGCATCGCGCCGGCCGATCTGGTAAGCGCGGTCGAGAAGGCTCGCATGCCGGAGCACGTCGTCATCTACGGTGGCGCCGCCTTCTTGAAGGAAGTCAGCTCGCTGCGGCCTGCTCTCAAAGTCATGCCCGAGGCGTCCACTGTGGAAAATTTGAAATCGCTACTGGACGCGATGCCTCTCAAAGTAGTGGCCTTCGATGCTCGCGACTTTCTGGATCCGGTCATCGCGATCGCACGCAAGGTGCGCGCCGATGTTTATGTGGACCGGTTAGGCCCCGCCGACAACCAGGCCTCCTGGCAGGACGCGATCGACCGAGGCGCCACGGGAATTCAGACCGACCATCCCGCTCAACTGGTCGCGTATCTAAACTCAAAAGGCCTCCACTGATTCGCTGTGGCGCAACCTTGAATATGGGGGGCGGACCCCCTGGTCCGCGCGCGATCCCCTGATCGCGCTTTCTCTTCCACAAAATCAGGTCGACAGACACGCCTCCAGGCCGATCGGGGGATCGGCCGCGGACCAGGGGGTCCGCCCCCCAGCGGTGGGCAAGAGTGTGCGTGTTGAGAGTTTTTCCGCAGCCTCTCTAAGCGTACAGCGACGGTTTCAGCCGGCGTTTCGCGAAACATCAACATCGACCGCTTCCTTCGGTCGCGGCTCAGTGTCGGCGCTTTCCGATTTCAGCCAGACACAGAGCCGCGACCATAGGAAGCGGTGGATGCCGAATCTTCCGCAGTCTCTTCAAAGCTTACTCAACAACCGATCCAACAGCGCAGCCTGCCCCTTGAACATCCGCCCTCGCGCATCTTCGATCTTGAACCACGCCCCGCGGTCGACTTCCGGGATCTCAAGCTGCCGCCCGGATCGCGGCGGCCATTCGATCATGCACGTATTGCTGTGGAGTTCCGCCGGGTCGCAATCCCCTTCGAACGCCCAGGCTGTCACAATCTTTCCGCTGGGCTGACGGATCTCGCCCAGTTCCAGGAAAGGGCTGCGCGCCACAAATCCGGTCTCCTCGTGAAATTCTCGTATTGCGGCGTCCAAGGGTGCTTCGCCGTCCTCGTATTCGCCTTTCGGGATGGTCCAGGCGTCCTTCTTCTCCCAGAACGGGCCGCCCGGATGCGCCAGGAAAACTTCGATCCCGCCCTTGCCCTGGCGGTACATCAATAGCCCTGCACTACGTTTCGCCACTTTACGATTCGTACATCCATTTGCCGCCGACCATGGTCCGCTCGATCGGAATGGTAACCAGCGTCGACGGATTTTCCTTCAACGGATCGCGGCCCAGCACCACCACGTCAGCCAGCTTGCCCGCCTCGATCGATCCCTTCAGTTTTTCCTCAAACGAAGCGTGTGCGCCGTTCACCGTCGCGACGCGCAGGGCTTCTTCGATACTTATTTTTTGCTTGGGACCCCAGACATTGCCTTTGATATCGGTTCGCGTCACGGCCGATTGCAGGAACATCATCGGCTCGAACGGACCTGGCGGATAGTCGGATGACATGGTCGCGGGAATTCCTGCGTCCAAAAAGCTTCTTAGCGCGAACATCGAGTTCAAGCGCTCGGCTCCGTACTCCTTCATCTTTTCGCCGTGATAATACACATAGCTCGAAAACGGCGCGGGGATCACGCCTTGGGCCTTGATGCGGCGGACAAGGTCGGGATTGATCACTGTGCAGTGCTCGATCCTGAATCGTGGATCGCGTCGGGGAGCCTCGCGCTGCAATCGCTCGTAAACTCTGAGCACCACATCGATCGATTTGTCGCCATTGGCATGCGTGCCGATGTGCCAGCCCGCGGCGTGCGCCGCTTTCGCATCGTTATACAGCTGCTCCTCTGTGCGGACCTCGATTCCATGATCGTTGGGACGCCCGACGTACGATTCGGAAACCCACGCGGTACGTTCTGAGATGGACCCATCGGCCACCATCTTCATCGCCCCGATACGCACCCATTCATTTCCCATGCCCGACCGGACGCCCGCCGCGAGCATGCGCTGAATATAGTTCTGCGCCAGGAACGAGTACACGCGAACGCTCAACTCGCCCGAGTCGAAGGCGTCCTGGTACGCGGTCAGATCCTCGGGCGAGCCTTGCGGATCGTTCACTGAAGTGATCCCGCTCTTGGCGATCATCTTGGTGATCAGCTTCACTCCTTCGCGCCGGTCCGCGCGCGTGGCCACTTCACGAATCTTGGAGCGGAACGCAGCGTTGGCGCGCTCCTCGATGCGGCCGGTTAATTTCCCATCTGGCCCGTGCTCGAATTTGCCGCCTTCGGGATCGCGCGTAGCTTCGTTGACGTCCGCAATCGACATCGCCCGCGAGTTGACGTAGCTGGTATGTCCGCCGCGGTGATTGATCAGCACTGGATGATTCGGCGCCGCGGCGTCTAGATCCGCTTTGTTGATGGGCCGGCCCTCGGCCGTTTTCGTATCGTCGTACATGAACCCCACCACCCATTGCCCGGCTGGCGTTTTCGCGGCACGCTCCTTAATCGCTGCCTGAATCGCGGCGATCGACCGCAGATCGCAGTTCACCTCTTTGAGATGGCGCAGTCCCGAAGAAGCGGTGTGCAGGTGCGCGTCGATGAACCCTGGGAAAACCGTCTTTCCACCCAGGTCGATCCGCTTGGCCCCGGTCGCAAGATTCTCGACCTCGGCATTGGTGCCGACGGCAAGAAATCGTCCGTCGGCGATGGCCACCGCCTGCGCCTGCGGATTCGCCGGGTCCATCGTATGGATGCTCCCATTGGTGAGAATTAAATCCGGCTTTACCGATGTGCCGCGCAGGGAAGCCGCGCCCAGGATTCCAACGAAAGTTCGCCGAGAGGTGATCATAACGGCATGAGAGTAACACGTTGTTGGCCGCGCCGGAAACTCTCATCACGCTCTATCCCGCAACTCGATTTGTCCAGCCCTCAACAACTTCGCGCTTCCGTGCGACCGTGATCGGCACAGCCCCGGCTATCCTCGGCTCAGAACGGTTTGGCGCTCTCATCGGCTTCCAGATCTACCGCGCGGCGGCGAAGTTCTCTGAGATTCTCCCATCGCAACGTGACATGCAGCTGGCTTTTAGTGTGACGATGAGCGAGCGCCTTCTGCGTTAGTTTTGGTTAGCAGTCGCACGTGATTGTGGCGATGCCGTTCCGTTGCGGCCAATTAACGGCGAATTGCGGCCGCAAATTCATTTTTCGAGAGGAAATACTGCTTCAGCCGAATTGATCGAGGTTCAATAACCGTTTTCCACCCATCGAGGTACGGAACGCCCAGATCGCCATGGCAAACATCGCGAGTACGACACCCAACGTGTCAGCGAAATACCACAGCGAAGGATTGCTCGGAATTTGCAGTCCCGACAGCAGGTCGATCATAGCGAGCCCCACGATCAGTGCCAGAAGGCCGAACCGCATGATGACGAATGCCGCGATCGAGAAGATCGCCAAGTCCCCGAGCCCCTGAATGATCGCGCCCGCCGGCCGCGCACTGAACTGATTGATCGTCGTCCAGAGTAACGCAAATACCACCGCGGCCAGCCACTGGTTCCGTAACATCGTACGAAGCACGAAAAAGATCAGGAAGAAAACCAGTGCGACTTCAATCGAGACCGGAATCTGCGCGACGCAAGCCCCGAGTGTGCTGCGCGTCCCTGCCAGATACGCCGTGTCGCCGTAATTCGGAGTGATTCCGCGAGCCTGCGCCACGAAATCGGTGATGCGGTCGAGAATCGTCCACACGATCCCCAGTGCCAGTCCGAACAGCACGTCGCGCCCCACGATCGGATCGCGAAACCGGCCGCTCAGGACGCCGGCCCACGCGATCAGCGCCTGCGGCCAATATTTGCGAGCGTACGGCTCCAATGCGACGTACAGCGTCCACATCGCGGCGGCCCAGCCCACCGCGGTAAAAATCGCGACCATGAAATTTCCGAAGGTGCCGAGGTTCGCATTGAGGTGCCCGCGTAGAAGCCACAGCAGCATCTGGACCCAAAAGATGAAGTGCGCCAGCCGGAACGCACCGCGCCGGTCGCTTCTGCCCGCTTTCCAATTTCTCCACGCGAGCCAGGGTCCGATCGCCAGCAAAACGACGACGACCCCTGCCAACATCACCGGCTTCAAATGCCCCCGCAAAGGTGGATCGCGCGGCGGCATTCTTCCGGGTGCGCTCCACGGGCCGAGCAACGAAAACGCGACCGGCTTTCCCTGAAATGCCGCCGCTTCCACGCGCAAGGGCCAGTCCGTACCCGGCCACTTGCCGGTCCAAGCCGCGCGCTGATCGGAGGTGCCGAGGAATGTCCATTGCGGCTCGGCGGGTTGCAGCGTTGCCGGATCGAGCTGCGCGGCTTCGAACAGCGGCTTCCAGTCGAATGGCTGCGATCTCCCGGCGGACTCCTCGAATTGCGGTGGAATGGCCCGGAAGCTGATCAACCTGCCCTGCGCATCCAGCGTGACGCCGATCATCCCGGACATGATAGGAGCCGGATCGGCGTAGGTTTCGCCTTGCGTCACGATACCCGGCGTCAGGTTGTCATCGTGAAATTCCCCCGCCGTCAACGGGTAATTGCTTTGCCGGTAATAAAACCCCAGCATCGTGGGACGGCTCTTGAGAATCGTGTCCCATTGCGGATGCTCCTGTGATTCCGCGTAGGAAACCATGCCGCTATCCCAACCGAAGCTGTACACGTCGTCGGCCGGACGCTCGGTGTAACCAAGGCGCTGGATGATATCGCGCGCTTTCTGCTTCAACACCTCTGGTGAATATTCCAGGTGCATGCGTTCGAGCGCGCTCAGCCGTTGCGACAGGATCGCCTGCACGATCAGGCCGGCCACGATTGCGGCGAACAATCCGATCGCGATGCGCGGCGAAAGCGCGGTTCCTTCGCCCGCTGCGGCCACCATTTCGGGCGAAGGCGTGTCACCAGCGGCGAGAGCCTCGGCCAACGGATCGCCTCCCGGCAGCGCCGCCGCAACCGCCAACGCCGACGCCGGACGCTTGCCGGGATCGGTTTCCAGGCATCGCATGACAGCGCGCTCCACGCGCGGGTCTAAATCCTTAACCAGCGTCGACGGATTGGTTGGCGTACTCTCGCGGCGATCGAGTGAATCGAAGGGACGCTTCCCCGTCAGGATTTCGTATATGACCAGCCCGAGCGAATACAGATCGCTCTTGACGGTGACCTCTGTTCCAGAGAGCTGCTCGGGCGCCATGTAGGCGGGGGTTCCGTTGCGAACCTCGGCGCCTTCGATCTGATCGGCCAGTCCGGCCAGCCCGAAATCCGTTAGCAGCACCTGTCCACGCCCGTCGAGCATGACGTTGGCTGGTTTCAGATCGCGATGCAGAACGCCTTTTTCGTGCGCTGCCGCAAGCCCCGCGCACAGTTTTCGCGCGATCTCCAGGGCTTTGTCGGCCGGCAGCCTGCCGATGCGGCGCAAGAGCGAACCGAGGTCCTCTCCGTCGACATATTCCATCGAAAGAAACAGGTGCCCATCGATTTCACCAAGGTCGTAAACCCTGCATACATTGGGATGTGATACACGCCGCGCAATGCGCACTTCGTTGCGGAATCGATCCACAGCATTCGGATTATTCGCCACCACGGCCGGCAGGAATTTCAGCGCGACTTGCTGGCCGAGCGTGAGATCGTCTGCGCGATAAACTTCGCCCATGCCGCCGCGTCCCAGCAGGGCGATGATGCGGTAGCGCCCGCCTACCGTTGCTCCAGGCAGGAATTGTCCATCGCTTGAGCTACGCGAGGAAGAAGAGATCGTTCTGGACGTCGCGACCGTACGCGTCGCGGTATCCTCCGCGCTGGTCGGCTGTCCGCACAGGGAGCAAAACTTACTATTTTCGGTGAGCCCTGCCCCGCAGGAGACACACTTACCCATTCCTAAAAGGATCGCATGCGACAGGCTTTTGCGGACGCAGAAAATGAAAAGCTTACGGTTTCGGCGTCTCCGCGATCGTGCCGCCCAAGCCGGCGTAGGTTTCCTTGACCTTCACCACCTTGGCTCCGGAAAACGTCACGAACATCACTTTTCCCGGAGGATTCCCGTAAATCCAGTCTTCATAGTCGACGCCATCCTTGGATTCGCGCGACTTTCGGACTGGCTTGCCAACCGCCATGATGACTTCGTCGCGACTCATGCCCTCGATGGGCTTCTTTTCTCCGATGGCTTTCTTTACTTCGGGCGTCACCGTATCGATAGCTTGTTCGGTCACCGTCTGTTTGTCGAACTGAAGCACCGTCGCGAGCATCTTCTTGACTTCGGCCGAAGTCACTTCGCCGATAGGCTCGCCGAAGCGCAGGGCCACGTTGGTCCCACCGGGAGCGTTGGTCGCCTGGCCGCCGTTGATCGGCGACGTGCCCCCTCCCATGCCGATGGATACGTGATCTTTCCACGATCCTTTCCCGCGCGTGCCGCCGTTGATCTGCAAAAGGATCGCGTCTTTTTCGATCTCGACGTGAGTCACCTGCACCAGATCGCCCACGCGCCCGGCTGGCCCGAGTTCTTTCATCGCGTCGGCCCATTGCTGTTTGCTATAGGTGCCGTCGGTCTGGACGTCGAGCGGTTTTTTCGAGCGCGGCAGCACGACTTTTACCGTCGCGTACTCCGCCATCAGCCCGCGCATGATTTCGACGCGCTGATCCAGCGTCAGCTTCTTCTGATCGGCTTGCAGCGACGCCATAGCTAAGAACGCCAGTAGGACTCGCGGAGAAATGTTGGCCATCAAACACCTCGCTGAGGGAACAGGCGCTGTACCAGAAAAAAAAGGACCACGACAATTCCCGTCGTCAACACGCTGCCTTCCGGGCCATAGCCGCCGCCGCTCCACAAATCGCCTGCGCGCCAGTGCAGCCCGTATCCCGTCACACCCATTGTAAACCCGCTCAAATTGACCCCGAATAGGGGCAGGGTGACGTTCCAGCCAAAGTGCAGCCCGATGGGAAGCCACAGCGCATTGCTGCGCAGATAGGCGTACCCGAGCAGCACACCCCACAGCATGGTGTTGACGATCCCGAGCCGCGTCGAGTTCTCGTTCCCCGCGTGCGCCAAGCCAAACAGGACGCTGGCGGGAAGAATCGTGGCGAACGCGCCCAGCGAGCGGATCAGCAACTGGAACGCGTACCCGTGAAACAGCATTTCCTCGCCGGCTGCACCGAACAGCAGCACCACACTCACAAACAGAAAACTCGACCAGGGATGCTCGACGCCTGGTATCGCCTCGAATCGCGCCACACCGATCATGAGCGGTCCGGCGAGGATCACTGCCGCCCCGGCCGCCGCTAACCCGGCTCCGGCTCCGAACTCGCGCAGAGAGGAACCCGTCCAGCCCAGGCCGAGATCGGACAAGCGTCCGCGTTCATAAATCCGCACCGTGATTGCGTTGGCGACCGCGGCTGCTGCAAACGTCGAGAGTGCCGACGTGACCAGCAATCCGGCGACCGGAATCATCAGCAGGGAGAAGATCACCACTCCGATCCAGCCAATGATGACGAACAGTCCGACGCGCAGAACGATGCCGAATTTGTCGGGAGGTTTATGAGTGGGAGGCGCGGCGGTCATGATGCTACATGAGCCAGGGCGGCGCCGTCCACGCGCACTCGGACGCCACGCCGCGCGACGCGGACCGGCAAAACGGCGGCTCCTTCCTTGGCGATCGCGGCCTCGACGCGAAGACGGGCTTCCGGCTCAATGAGAAACAGCACGCATCCGCCGCCGCCGGCTCCGCATACTTTGGCCCCGGTTACCCCGGCGCGGCGAGTGACCGTGACCAGGCGATCGATCAACGGAGTCGAAATCCCGGGTGCGTTGCGACGCCGATGGGTCCATTCTGCGCGCAACAGACGCCCGACCTCAGTCCAGTCCGCGCGCTCTAGCGCCTGACGCATACGAATCGCGATGGCAGCGATCGCGGCAAAGTTACGATGCACCGCGCGGCTGCCGTCGACGTGAGCCTTGGTGACCTCCCAATTATTGATTCCCGAATTGCGCGGCGCTCCAGTATAGGCGAGCACGATTCTCCACTCCAATTCGTCGGGGTCCACGGGAATCGTGGAGTGGTGGATACCGTCACAGCGCAGCTCAATCGCGCCGACGCCTCCATACATCGCCGGATAGTAATCCTGGCAGCCGGTGGGGACGCGAATTACGCGGGCTTCGATATTTTGCGAAATCTCACGAAGCTTTTCGAGCGAATACCCGCACCCGAGCCAGCGGTTGAAGGCGCTAGTGGCGGCGATGATCAGCGCCGAAGATCCCGAAATCCCGGCTCCGGCGGGCGCCTCCGAACCGGTTTCGAGATGGAACCCGCCGGGCGGCCGGAAGAAACGGACGATCTCTGCCGCAAGCGGCAGCGCGTGGCGCTTTGCACCAAGCAGCGCATCCAGCGAATCGTAAGAGCACTCCCGCTTCAGATCGGTGGAGCGGATGGTGATCCTCGAACCAGGCCGCGGCTCGATGGACGCGCTGGTGTAGCGATCGACGGCGAAGTTCACGGTCACCGCGCCTTCATGAAAAAGGTACAGCGGCCAGATGTCGAGCGTGGATCCAGCCAAATCGACGCGGCACGGTGCTTGGGAGACGATCTTCATTACGAACAGCCAGTATATCGTGGGGCAGGTTTAAGAGATTGCGGAAAACTCAGCATCCGCCGCAACTGTCGCGCCTCAACCACCTCGATCCGCATGGCCGTCAGTTGAGGCGCGCCAGTTATGGAGCGCGTTCCTCATCGTACCGGACTCGACGCGACACGCCATTGAGCCGCGACCATAGGAAGCGGTCGATGTTGACGCCAAGCCTGCGCCACAAAACAAAAAACGGCGCGAGCTGTTCTGTTGCGCCTCAAACACCTGCGATCCGCGTGGCCGTCAGTCGAGGCGCGACAGTTATGGAGCGCGTTGCTCATAGTAACGGAGTCGACACGACACGCCACACAAGCCTGCGCCACAAGAAAAAAAGACGGCGCGAGCTGTAGTCAGCCCGCGCCGCGGTTTTCCTGCACGCGAAGTTTAGAAGGTGATCTTCCCCGTCAACTGCGCCACGCGAGGCGACGAATCGAATCCTAGGAAGTTTCCATAGGGACTGGTGGGCGTGGTGGCCATGCCAGAGATCTGGCCGAACGTCGCATCGCCCATTCCGTTGTCCGGCATGCCGAAGTTCGGATGGTTGAATACGTTGAACGCCTGCATGCCGACGGCGAATTTGAGCCTTTCACGGATCGTGAAATTACGGTACAGGCTCATGTCCATATCGAAGTAGTGCGGCCCGCGGAATTGGTTGCGCGTTTGCGAAGACAGGCCGGTGTAGTTGTTGAAATTCGGATCCGAGCCGTCCACGAACGCTGCGGCATTCAAGCACGGAGTAACCGCCGCCCCCGCGCCGCAACTGGTTTGCGCGGGTCCACCCTTGCCGCTGTAGGTCGCAAACAGCGAGCCGGTGAAGTTTCCAAGCGCCGTGTTGTTGTCCAGGACGCTGAATGGCAACCCGGCCCGCCAAAAGATCTTTCCGGACCACTGCCATCCATTCACCACCTGGTTCAGCACTTTATTTCCCAGATGAACGGTTGGAGTGTAAACGAAATTGGCGTTGAAATTGTGGCGAATGTCGTAGTCGGCGTTGCCATAGTTGTTGGCGCGCAAGTTCAGCGGGTTGATCTGCCCGAGTAGCGAATCGCCGTTGAAAGCGAATACGCCGCCGTTGGAGATCTCATCCAAAGCGTGCGACCAGGTGTAGTTGAACTGCGCCATTAAGGTTCGCGAGAAATGGGCCACGAAGCTGGCGTTCAATCCGTCGTAGTTGGCGATGGCGCCGCTCTGATACTGGGTCACGCTGCCATAGTTGGGCACGGGAATTTTTGCCGGAACACCTGGGACGCCGGGATACAGACCGAACGCATCATAGGCATTCGGCCACGGATTCCCGTACGGCAGGCGGCCGGTGTGGTTTCCCACGTAGTTGACGATCACCGCCGTCGAATTGGTCAACTGTCGTTGCACCTGGAAATTCCATTCCTGAACCATAGGTGCGTGAATCGTGCCGACGATGGAATTAAAGCTGGGAGCCGCGAACACGGATCCAAGCTTAGCCAGCGCGGCGGAAAGCTGCGTAAACGTCTGGTTGATGTTGAAGGCGTTGGCGGACTGCTGCCAGGTCAGAGCGCCGCCCGCGGGGTCGAATGGCAGCACGCCGGCGGACGGCCGGACACGAATCGCGACGGAGACCGGCGGGTTGGACAAAAGGTTGTCCACCATCCCGGCGACGAGCGGATCGTAGAAAAGACCGTAGCCGCCGCTGATCACGGTCTTGCTGTCTTTGGTGCCCCAACTGAAGCCAACGCGCGGCGACCAGTTCAGGGCATCCACATCGGGGAATGCCTGGTGTTGGCCAAAGGCAATGTCACTGCTGTAAGGGACGTTGCTCGGATTAGAAGCAGTGGTGCTTGCCAATTTCGAAAACGCGCCCGTGAAGTTCGCAAAACAGTTGAACTGGCACACCGGATTCGAGTTGCGTTCGATGCGCATGCCCATGGTGATTTTGAGATGGGAGGACACGCGCCAATCGTCGTTGATGTATACGCCCAGACCCCACAACGCCACCGGAACGTCACTCGCCAGGTTCAGCGCCTGACGATATTGGTACCCGAGTCCGTTGACGAATTTCTGAAGACCGCCGGTCACAAAACCGAAGTACGCGGCCGGCGAGTTGTAGAAGAAATTGTGGTCGCTGACGTCGTAACGCCGGAAATTGGCTCCGATTTTCACGTCATGCGCGCCGCGAATGATCGTAAAATCGTCGGTAAATTGATACTGCGTGATATTGCGGCCCTGTGGGAACGCATTGGTATGGTTCAACTGCGTGAACGGCACTTCGCCCGAATCGATCACCGTGTAAGGGAAAGTGGCGAGCGCTTGGGGGCCCTGCTGGAACTGCGCCACATAATGGCTCAGCGCCGCGCTGAACTGATTGGTGGAGCGAGGTCCGAAAATGTGCGTCTCCTGGAACTGGTTGTCATACTGCGGCTGGCTGGAGAGGGCATTGAACGCGGGATTGATCGCGTCGATGGTGGTGGGCTGGGTGCCGTGATCGATCCGGTAGCGGTAAAACGCGTTGTCTTTATCGGAAATCTTCTGATCGATGCGGAAGCCCAGGATCCACTCGGTGGCGAGGGCCGAAGGCGTGGACTGGAATTTCGCGGCGCAGGCCTGGGTTGCCGCATTGAATCCCGGCAGCGTGAGGCCTTTGCAGGCCGCGCTGTTCGCGATGGGCTGGGCGCTGGCGGCGCCGGGCGCGTTCAGCCACAGATTCAGCATCTGCTTGTAGGTGGCCAGTTCGTTCGGCTGCTTCGCCGCGATATTCGTCAGGACCGCGTTGGAAAACGCGGGAGTGGGGATCGTGACCGAATCCACATTAGGCAGGACGAACCGCAAACCTTCGGTGTCCACGAAGAAAAACGTTTTGTTCCTGATGATCGGACCGCCCAGCCGGCTGGCCCACTGATTGGCGTTCGAGAACGGCCGCGGATCGCCGTAGAAATTGTTGAACCAGTCGTTGGCGTTTAGATACCGGCCATTCCAGTAATACACCGCGTTTCCATGAAACTCGTTGGTTCCCGGCTGCGTGGTATAGATCACCTGCGCGCCTGAAAACGTTCCGTACTGAGCTCCGTAGGGATTGGTGATGATGGTCGCTTCCTGCAGCTCGTTCTGTCCCAGCGAAAGGTTCGTGGCACCCGAATTGTTGATGTTGAAATACGGGTCCATGTAGTTTTCGCCGTTGACCGTAAAAAGATTGGAGGTCGCGGGTAAGCCGTTTGCGGTGAAGTTGCCATAGCTGTTGTTCACCGAAACCACGACGCCTGGCGCGGTGAATGCGATGTTGGTGATATCGCCGCCCCCGCTGGGCAAAAGCTCCACTTCCCGGGGTGTAAATCCGGTGCTATTGCTCGCTTCCGTATTGAGCAGCGCGGCCGCTTCGGTCACCTCCACGGTTTGTGTGGCGGTGCCAACCACCAGCGCGAAGTCGACATTGGCGAGCTGACCGACCAGCACGTCGACCACCCGCTCGGCAGCCTGGAAACCGCTTTGCGTCACGGAAACGGAAAATCGGCCGGGCTTCAGCAAAGAGAACCGGTAATTACCGTTCTGGTTCGTGGTCGAGTTCTGCGTGGCTCCGGTGTCGACGCTTTTGAGAGCCACTTTAGCGCTTGGAACCACGGCGCCGCTGGGATCGGTAACGGTCCCGGCGATGTCGCCCGAGATCATCGATTGTCCGTAAAGCGCTGAGGTCGCGCAAAGTGTGAGCAGTACAGAAATTACAAGCAGGTATTTTTTAGACATAGACCCTTTCCCTTGGGCGGACGCCCACGGAGCAATAATCCACGCGAGATTGCGTGAAACAATCAAGACATTCCCCAACGGCGGCGGCTGCCAGCCACCGCTAAACCCTGTACAGCGAGGTCAAACCCGACCTCTGATCGATTCTCCAACCTCGGAGATTGTTTCAAATTTATAACTTAGAGGACCCAAAGTCAATCCCCTTGACCCGCCGTGTAGTGGGTCAGTTTTTCATTCATGGCCGCTCAACGTCCCGCCGTCTTGTAAGCGCCACAGGGACAGCCCCATGCGTCAGCTTGGGGCTACGCGCGCGCATAGCGATCGCCCCAAGCTGACGCATGGGGCGGAACCGAGGCGGGTTGGAAGCGACGTAATCACCGAAATTCAGTCGCTCCGTGCCCATTTGCATGTAAAGTCGGCGCATCGGAAGCTGACCCACTACCGCCCGCCAAGTCGATTAGACTCAAGACTGCGCGGCTGCCCAAAAATGATCCTGCTCCACTTGACCCCCATCGTTTTCGCGATCTCGGCGCTGGCCGGATTCCTGGGCGCGCTTACGGGGCTCGGAGGCGGCGTAGTGGTGACGCCAGCGTTGACGCTACTGCTGGGCGTAGATCTCCGCTATGCGATCGGTGCCAGCCTGGTATCGGTAATCGCCACATCCTCCGGCGCCGCAGCGGCGTTTGTCCGCGAAGGATATTCGAATCTCCGCATCGGTATGTTCCTGGAAGTAGCGACGACGTTGGGAGCCTTGCTGGGTGCGTATCTCTCGGCGAGAATCCCTACGGCCGCGCTGGCGGTGATCTTCGGAATTGCGCTGTTGCATGCGGCATGGCAATCGCTGCGCGAGCACGCCGGCGGGTCCGTTGCCGAGACGGCCGACCCGCTGACTGCCAAGTTGAAACTATATGGGAGTTATCCCGCAGAGCATGGACCGGAAACATATCGCGCAACCCACGTAAAAGCAGGCTTCGGGCTGATGTTCGGCGCGGGCACGCTCTCCGGATTGCTGGGGATCGGCTCCGGTGCGCTCAAAGTCATCGCGATGGACCAGGTGATGCGGATTCCGTTCAAAGTTTCCACCACCACCAGCAACTTTATGATCGGCGTCACGGCGGCGGCGAGCGCGGGAATTTATCTCAAGCGCGGCTACATCGATCCGGCGCTGGCCATGCCCGTGATGCTCGGCGTGCTGGCAGGCTCGGTGATCGGCGCCCGCGTCCTGATGGGCGCCGCCACGAAAGTATTGCGCTGGATTTTTGCCGCCGTGGTCGCGGTAATGGCCATCGAGATGATCTATAGCGGGTTTGCCAAATGACCGACGAACGCTTCGAACGCTGGATCGCGATGCTGCTCCGCGCCGGCGTGCTGACCGCGGCGATCGTCGTACTTGCAGGTGGGGTCGGACATCTGGCGAAGTTCGGCCATACCACTCCTTCGTATCACCCGTTCCATGGTGAACCACACCAGTACACCAGCGCAAAAGCGATCGTTGCAGGGGCGATCCGCATGGACTGGCTGGCGGTGATCCAATTAGGGCTCTTGGTGTTGATTGCGACTCCGGTCGCCCGGGTGGCACTGTCGATCGCCGCCTTCACGCTGGAGCGCGATTGGATCTACGTGTCGATCACGGCGGCTGTCCTGGCGATTCTGCTGTACAGTTTGCTGTAGCTGGAATAGGCCCATGGGTTCGTTCTTCCGCTTCTTAATTCGCCTGGGCCTGCTAGGGCCACTGCTGCTAGGGATCGCGGATTCGTCCTTTCTTTTTCTTCCTTTCGGAAACGATCTGCTGCTGGTGATAATCCTGGCGCGGGACGATAGCCTGTTTCCGCTGTATGTCCCCATGGCCGCTCTCGGGTCGACCATCGGAGTTTTCCTTCTCGACGCTGTCTGCCGGAAAGGAGGCGAAGAAGGAGCGAAAAAGATGATGAAGCCGAAACGGTTCACCTATCTCAAGAAGCGGATGGCCCAACACGCAGGAGTGGCGATTGCGGTCGCCTGCATCGCGCCTCCGCCATTCCCCTTTACAGCAGTGATCAGCGCGGCCGCTGCGTTCGCGTATCCGCGAATCCGGTTGCTGGCGATCGTCTTCGTCATGCGCTTAGTGAGATTCTCCCTGGTCGGACTTGCCGCCATCGTGTGGGGGCGAAAAGTAGTACGAATCGCGGAATCGTCCCAATTTGTCTGGGCGATGGTGGCATTCACGATATTGTGCGCTGTGGGGAGCGCCATCTCGGTGGTGAGTTGGGTGCGCCGAAGCCGGGGGGCCGCAAGTCCGCGGGCCATCTAAAGAAATCTCGATCCTCCGCCGATGTTCTGGTGTCCACTACCCGTGTGCAGACGATGAAATATCTGGCCTTCACCCTTCTGTGTCTATGCCTCCAGGCGCAATCCATGCTCGATCCAGACGCCGCTGGGTGTAAGGACTCGAAGACTCTGCCCAAGCTGGAACTGTGCCGCATCGACAACTGCGACAAGAAAGAATCCGATCATCGCGACATTCCGATTCGCGAAGATGAGCGTGGCGAAGCGGTGGTCTCGCCGGTGGATGGCGATAGCCGCTCGGTGATGTACGAGTGCCGCGAAGGCACTGCCCCGGCCGACGTGGTGCGCCAAGCCGCGGCAGCCTTGCGCGCGACCGGCTTCGAGGTGCCCTATCAGTTCGCCGACAAAGAAGCCGGCCTCACCGCTCACAAGGGCGATACCTGGATCCTGGTGGACGCCGCGTCGCGCTATTACACATTGGTGGAGCTGAAGGTGGTGAATGAGCTCGAATCGGCCACCGATGCGGTAGCCATGGCCGAGGCGATCGACCATTACGGTCACGTGCCCGCTTACGGAATTTCGTTCGTGTCCGGCCGCGCCGATATTTCCCCCGAATCGGTGCTGGCGCTCCGCGAAATCGCCGCCATGCTGGAAGAGCACGCCGACTGGCGCATTCGGGTGACCGGCCACACCGACAACATTGGGACCAAGGAAGCGAATAATGCGCTGTCCCTTCGACGGGCGGGTGCCGTGGTCACCTGGCTGGTGGGCCGAGGCGTCAAGCGGACTCGTCTGGAACCTGCGGGCGCGGGCGATTCCGAACCGGTCGCCTCCAACGAAAGCGAAGAAGGCCGCGCGAAAAATCGCCGTATCGAACTCGTGAAGCTTACAGCGCAGTAGGTGGCTCAGCCCCATGGTCAGCTTGGGGCTAATTCTATGACGCGCGCTAGCCCCATGCGTCAGCTTGGGGCTATTTCTATGACGCGCGCTAGCCCCAAGCTGACGCATGGGGCTCTCCGTGTGGCGCTTACAAGGCGGCGGTGGGACGTTGCGCGGCACATGAGTGAAAAGCGCCGACCGACTACCGCGCAGTAGTACACTGCCGGTATGCGATTCGGAACCTTCCTGTTAGTGTGCGCGCTCGCGCCGGCGCAGACTCCACAATATGACGTGATCATTTCTGGAGGCCGCATCATCGACGGCACTGGAAATGCCTGGTTCTACGGCGACCTTGCCATTCGTGGCGATCGCATCGCGCGCGTGACTCCACAAGGGGGCCTCGGGACCGCGGGCGCAAAACAGAAGATCGATGCCCGCGGCATGGTGGTCTCGCCAGGATTCATCGACATTCAGGGGCAATCGCGCGGCGCGCTGCTGCAGGGCGACGGCCGCCTGATCAGCAAGATCACACAGGGCATCACCACGGAAATCATGGGCGAGGGCGGGACCAATGCTCCTGCCAATGAAAAAACGCTGAGGAGCGAACCGGATGACGCTACGCGCCGCATGAATGCTCGCTTCAACGGCCCGCACGGATTCCGCGACTGGCTGGACGCCATGCAGCAGCACGGCGCGTCGCCGAATTTCGGATCGTTCGTCGGAGCGACCACGCTGCGCATGTACGGGAAGGGCATGGCGCAGGGCGCTCCCACGGCGGCCGAGCTCGACGAAATGCGCGGGGCATTGAAACGCGCCATGGAAGACGGTGCATTTGGAATGGCTTCGGCGCTGATTTATCCGCCCGGCGAATACACCACTACGAATGAGCTGATCGAGCTGGCGAAAGTGATGTCGCCGTATGGCGGCGTGTACATCACTCATATGCGTTCGGAAGCGGACCGGCTGCTGGAGGCGATCGATGAAGCGATCGAGATTGGCCGCAAGGGCGGCGTTCCGGTCGAGATCTATCACTTGAAAGCGGCGGGAACGGCGAACTGGCCGAAGATGGCGCAGGCCATCGCGAAAATCGATCAGGCACGGCGCGAGGGCTTGGATGTGGGCGCGGATATGTATCCTTACGTCGCGGGCGGCACTGGGTTGACGGTGTGTCTTCCGCCATGGGCTTCGGCCGACGGCAAGCTTTTCGACAATCTGAAAGATCCCACGGTGCGCGCGAAGATTCACGCCGAATCGACGGCTCCGGCGCGCGACTGGGAAAACATCTGCCAGCAGGCGACCGCGGAAGGCGTCATGATTACGCGGCTCGTCAAGCCCGAGAATCACGCCTATGAGGGCAAGCGTCTTTCGGAAATCGCGACAGCGATGCACAAGGATTGGGCGGACGCTGCGATGGATTTGATCTCGAGCGAGCACTCGCGCGTCGAGACCATGTTCTTCATCGCCAGCGAAGACAATTTGAAACTTCAGCTTCGGCAGCCCTGGATCAAGTTCGGAACCGACGCGTCGGGAATCGATCCTGCGACAGCCCGCAGCCTGACGCACCCGCGCTCGTACGGCAACATGACGCGGGTGCTCGGAAAATATGTTCGCGAGGAGAAGGTCATTCCGCTCGAAGACGCGGTCCGCAAGATGACCTCAGCCGTGGCGAACCGCCTGTCGATTCAGGATCGCGGCGTCCTGAAAGAAGGCATGTTCGCGGATGTGGTGGTGTTCGACCCAGCGACCGTCGCCGATCGCGCGACGTACGAAAAGCCGCATCAGGTTTCGACGGGAATTAAGGAAGTTTTCGTGAACGGAGTTGCGGTGGTCCACAACGGCGACGTCACGGGGGCGAAGCCGGGGCGGATTGTTTGGGGACCGGGGCGTGTTTCGAACTAGGTGCACGGACGTTGACTGAAGCCGGCGCCGCAAGCTCAAGAGGCTATGAAAAAACTCTCAATAACGCAGACTCTTGCCTTCGCTGGGGGGCGGACCCCCTGGTCCGCGGCCGATCCCCCGATCGGCCTTTCCGCATGTCGATCGACCTGATTTTATTGGCGAGATTGCGCGATCAGGGGATCGCGCGCGGACCAGGGGCCCGCCCCCCATAGATGCCATCGATTACGATCGTGACTACCATTCGAGCTCCACAGGATCTTTGCTTCGATCTCGCGCGTAGTGTCGATCTTCACATAGAGTCGATGTCGGCGACCGGCGAAACAGCCGTTGCAGGTGTCACGCGAGGGCTGATCGGGTTGAACGAAGAGGTGACATGGGAAGCAACTCACTTCTTGGTGCGCCAACGTCTCACCAGCCGGATCACCGCGTTCGACCGCCCGAGCCATTTTCGTGATTCACAGGTCCGCGGAGCGTTTCGCCGCTTCGACCACGATCACTTCTTTGCCAGCGCGGACGGCGGCACGCAGATGACCGACGTTTTCGATTACACGTCTCCGTTCGGTCTCCTAGGAATTCTAGCGGATCACATTCTTCTTGAGAGATACATGCGCGCGTTGATCGCACGCCGCGCCGAAGCGATAAAAGCCGAAGCCGAACGTCGGGCTGCTAAAATCGACCCTTGATCGACATCCACAGCCATGTTCTCTATGGACTCGACGATGGCGCCCCGACCATCGACGACTCGCTCGCCATGTTGCGGGTGGCGGAGGAAAACGGAACCACGGATCTGGTCGCGACGCCGCACGCGAATCTGACGTATCGATTTCAGCCAGATCTCATCCGCGCGCGGCTCGCCGAGCTCTCCGGAAAGACGGCAGTGCGGCTCTATTCGGGTTGCGATTTTCATCTCAGCTACGACAATATCCAGGATGCGATCGAAAATCCTCAGAAGTACACTATCAATCAGAAGCGCTATTTGCTGGTGGAGTTTTCCGATCTGCTGATCTTCCGCAATACCGCCGAGATTTTCGGACGGCTGCAGGACGTCGGCATGATCCCGGTGATCACGCATCCGGAACGCAACGGCTTGCTCCGGCAGCGCACGGAAAATCTGGAAGCCTGGATCGAGGCCGGTGCGCGGATTCAACTCACGGCCCAAAGCCTCACCGGTGGGTTCGGCGCGCGCGCGCAGGAATTCTCGGAAGGGCTGCTGGATCGTGGCCTGGTCCACTTTGTCGCCAGCGACGCCCACGATTGTGAACATCGTCCGCCGGCGCTGACGGAAGCGCATGCCTGGCTCGCAAAACGCTATGACCAATCGGCTGCGAATGCGCTGTGCATCGAAAATCCAAAAGCGGCGATCGAGGGACAGCCGGTCCAGAAACTAAACCCGGCCGAACCGCGCAAGTGGTATCAGGTGTGGCGTTGAGCCGGGTGCTGATGGCACTTGCGACCCACTGCACCTGCAGCGACTACAACCCGGTGCCGGCGTAGAGCTGAAACGGTCCCCAATAAAACGGCTTCCGGTACGGGCCCTGCGATTGGATCAGGCGGAGTTTGGCGGCGCGGAGCGCTTCGGCGGGCGCGACGTTCTTCGTTAATTGCTCGTAGAAATCCGCCATGAGATTCGCAGTCGACATGTCGGTGACATCCCACAACCCGGCGACGACGTTCTTCGCTCCGGCTCGCAGAAACGCCCAGGAGAGTCCCACCAGTCCTTCGCCGGAGTAGGTTTTGGAACCAGCGCTGCGGCAGGCCGAGAGGGTGACGAGATCGGCATTCAGAGCGACCTCCATGACCTCGCGGGCGGACAGTGCGTAGCCAGCGTCGTGACGGGACAGGATCAGCGCGGAATCGAGCGGACTCTCGCGATTCGCGGACGCGTGGGCGGCGAAGTGGATCCAGGAGAATCGTGAAGGCGCTGCCGCGCGATACGCCGCGGGATACGCCTGCGGGCCCTCGATCACTAGGCGGCGATCGGGCGCGAAGCTTCGCGCGATCAGGTTTATTTCCCTGCCCGCGTAAATCAGCTTGGGATACTCTTCGACCGCCGGCTCAGGATCACCGATGAGCAGCAGAGACCGCGTCGCGTTCGACAACTTGCGAGCCTGTAGTAACACACCCAACGACGGCGCGACAGCGACCGTGACGCGATCGATCAGATAATGCGCGGAGTTTTGGGGATCGGGAAGGGTTTCCAGATTCAGGGAATGCAGGGCGCGATCGGGCACGACGATGATGCGCGTCTGAGATGCCTTGACCGGTCCCAGCAGAATTTCGGACAATTTTTTTCCGGCGGGAAACTCTGAATCGAGCGGATCGCGCAGATTTTCGATGAAGGTGCGATAAGCCTCGACCAGCCCGCCGATTTCTTTTTCCGGAGGAAGCACGTGGAGCTGCACCTCGTCGGGCGTGACTACCCATAGGAAGGATCGGGTTGGAGCAAGCCAGTAAGACAGCAGGGTGCTGTGCGAAGCTCTTGCGAATTGCTTGAGACCTGCCGTCGTAATGGACCTCCTGGCGCTTTCGGTGGAATGGAGTCTCTCATCCAGCACGCGCGCACGGCTGGATTCGGCGACCTCCAGGGCGCGTTCACTGTTCCCTTGCGAAACCAGGAAATCGACGTAGCGCTGATAGAAGTCAATCAGGCTGGAGAGATACGAGAGCTTGTACTCGTCCCGTGTGAGATTCGAGCGGCGGCCCTCGACCAGCGCGATCGCGGCGCGGAACTGGCCGTCGGCGCGATCGTACTGTTTCAGTTGGACCAGGAGCTCCGCCAGACCGGACTCCGCTTCCAGGACCGGCGTCGGGTCGTCGGATGGTTCCGCGAGAATCGCACGATACAACCTTTCCGCCGGCGCGAACTGTCCGCGCCCTGCGGCGATCAGAGCCTCATTGACGCGCGGATACGAAACGGAACGGCTTCCCAGGTTCTGTTTCAGGTCGAGCGCCTGCCGGTTGTAAATCTCGGCGGCGTCGTAGCGCCCCAGCCTGATCGACGCCAGCGCCAGATTATCCAGCCAGGCGGCCATCCAGTATTGATCTTTGACTTCGCGGGCGATGCGGAGGGCCTGCTCGGTCTGCTCCAGGGCGGCATTGAAATCGCCCCGGTCGATCATGACGCTTCCGATATTTCCCAGCCAGATTTGTTGTTCGTACCGGTTGCCTAGTTTTTCAAAGCCTTCCTTGGCTTCCCGAAGGTGAGCCAAGGCTTTGTCGTAGTCGCCCAACTGGTAATAGCACCAGCCCAGGTTGCCGGACGCTCGCGCGATTGAACTGACAGATCCGAGCTGGATAAAAGCTTCGCGGGCGCGATCGAGCCAATAGATCGCCTCATCGTAGCGAAAGGAGTTGAGAAACATGACTCCGAGGTTTCCGGTTGCGGCCGCTTCCAGATATGGATCGCCCACAGACGTCGCGGTACCGAGAGCGCGTCGGAGGGTCGCCTCGGCTGAAGTGAGGTCACTCTTCCGGATTTGCAGACCGCCCAAGCGCAAATCGATCTCGGCATCCAGCAGCGCATCGTGGAGTGGCTGGGCGAGTTGCCGGGCACGATCCAGATCGTCGCCCGCGCCGGCGTAGTCCGATTGAAGGATTTTAGCCATGCCGCGATGCATCATCAAGCGAGCTTGCAGGTCTGGCGTTGCGGGAAGTTCCCCACCTCGGAGAATCTCCATCGCTTCCGGGGCTTTTCCACTGGAGATGAGAATCTCGGCCTTGAGGAGCCGAAATCGCCAGGACGGCTCGCGGCGAAAGCCGGCATCGGCTGCGACCAAGGCTTCCTTTAAGCTGCCCTGGCGGAGTAAGAAGCGGGCGCGCTGCTGGATCGCGTCGGGTGAATCGGAACGGCGACAGTTACCGAGGATGCAGACGTGCCCAATCAGGAGAGCTGCAATCGCCGCCCTATGGCCAGATGCTTCCGTTGCCATCGGCGCCGCCAATTGAATAGGAACCTTCGACGGAGCAACCCAATTCCACGTGCAGCATCGACAAACGGCGGGAGGTTGGGGTGATAAAGAACTCGGCCAGATACACAGTACCGAAATGCGGAACGTGAATCCCGTGCCCCTGGCGCGTGAGACCTCCAGGCAGATTTTCAGGGATGCGCGCCATAGTGCAACCAAGCGTCCCTTTCGATTCGGGAAAGCCCCGGTCCTCGCGCTGAAAAAGGCTCATTGCGGCCAGCGTATCGCGAACCTTCTTGTTGGCCGCGTGATCGCGCGTCAGAGCGCTCCAGTTGCTGTACTCGCTGAAAAAGTCCGTGGCGAGCTCGACCTTGATCTCATGCCCGCCGATGCGGAGCCCTTCGAATCGAGAGCCGAGGGCAATGAAATTCGGTTCGGAACCATCATTGGGGTGCTTGGTGGTGAGCCGCGCTACCACGCGCTCGCACGTCACTACGTCGAGAATGTTGAGCCGCTCGATGACCGTCATCGACAGCGTGCCGTGAGCCTGGTCCTTTTCGCTGTGGCTTCCCACAACTTGTGACTCGGCGTGATGGAACGAAAAGAAATTCCTGTGGCGAAATTGCTCGACCTTGGAAATCCCATGGCCTCCATGAATCGGAAGCGCAACGGAACCCTGGATTTCCATGGCCTCCTGGACCGGCAGGGTGATATTTCCGGTCGCGGCGACGGCTTGGGCGTGATAAAGGAAGCGGCTTTTCATGTTGGATTTAGATTAATTGAATTTGACTGTAAATGGGTACCGGGCGACTTCCACGGCGCTGCCACCCTGGTCGACGCCTGAGATCACCAGCACATAGCGGCCGGACCGCAGCGCATGGATCGGAACCAGCACCTGAATCGACTGTCCTGGCGCGAGTTTGTCGAATCGCATGGAATAGAATTCCGACTGACCCGGATCGTCACGCACAACGGCGCTATAGGCGGTGAAATCCCGATCCCAGGTACGGTCCATGTACAGGGTGTAAAACTGCGCTCCAGGCGGAGGAGCGATGACGGTCGCTTCACCGCGCGACGCGGCATACAGCGGATAGGAAGAAACCGCTTGCGGTACATCACTTTGGCGATGCACGCCGGTCTGGTAACCGGCCAGGATGGCCGCTACCACGGCCGCTAACGCTGGGGCGATCGCCCATGGCTGCCGCCAGATGGATGCGAGGCCGCTCCACCAGCTGGCACGCTCTTTTACAGGCTCACTGCGAGGGCCAGGAGTCTGCTCGATGAAAACGGCTCGAGCATTCTCCTGAAGAACCGACAGCGTCCTCAGCTCCTCCGAGCACTGAGGACAGTCAAAGAAGTGCCGTTCGAATTCCTCAACTTCGGAAACGGAGAGGTCGCCCAGCACATACCGCTCGGCGGCCTTCAACTGAATCGCTTCCGGATGATCCATTCTTCATGGCCCTCACTTTCTAAGTGACACATCGAGGCAGTTCGTTTCAAAACAAATACGGTCTTTCGCGTACTAGAACCTATGGCTGCGCCAGACCGCTTTTCTCGAACGCTTCCCGGAACCGGGTCTTCGCGCGATGCACCAGCACGCGAAGATAGTCGCGATCGACCTGAAAACGTTCGCAAATTTCCGACTTTTCGACTTCTTCAAGAAATACGGCGCGCAGAATGTTCTGATCCTTGTCGGCGAGTCCGGAAAGAACGTTGCGGACCAATTCTTTCCGCTCGCGGGTGACGATGCCGCTTTCCAGGTTGACTCGCCGGTCCGCAAGCTCCAGCGCATCTTCCGGAATCGGAGGATGACGCGTGGAGGCGCGCAGCAACTCCATCATCACGTTGATACAAACCGAATGAACGTAGGCGCCCAGCCGCTCCGGATGGTCCAGACTGCGGTCCGATTTCAGGAAATTCAGAACACGCAGGAAAGTCTCCTGGCGGATGTCCTCAATCAGTTCCCAGGAGCGCAGCCGGTAGCGCAGGGAGAGGCGGATGACATTTGAAAAATGTGAGACAAAGTGCCGTTCCGTTTCCGCATCGCCATCACGGAGCCGGCCAAGGTACGCGCTATCAAAGGGCGTTGGGTTCAATCATTTAGGATAACCGGATATGATGTAAACAGTGGGCCTCGAACTCTCCGACCCACTCGTTCAAGAGTGGTTCGCCTCCCAATTCCGAAACGTTACCGAACCGCAGCGGCTCGGATGGCCGGAGATCCGCGCCGGCAACGATGTACTGATTTCCGCGCCCACTGGCTCAGGAAAAACCCTGGCGGCTTTTCTGATGGCGTTGGACGGGCTGGTCCTTCAGGCTCGCGACGGTGATCTGCCAAACGGCACACAGGTGCTGTATGTGTCGCCGCTGAAGGCGCTGAGCAACGACATTCATAAGAATCTGGATGTGCCGCTGGCGGGCATCGCGGAGTTGGCTCGGTCGCGTGGAGTGAATCTCGCGCCGATTCGCACCGCGGTTCGTACCGGAGATACCCCGCAAGCGGAACGGACGGCGATGGGCAAGGAAGCGCCGCACATTCTGGTGACGACGCCGGAATCACTTTACATTCTTTTAACCGCGGAGCGTCCCCGGCAGATGCTGCGGTCCGTCAAGACGCTGATCGTCGACGAGATCCATGCGGTTGCCGATGACAAGCGCGGCTCGCATCTGGCATTGTCCATCGCGCGGTTGGAGGCGCTGGTCGGGCATCGGTTGCAGAAGATCGGGCTATCAGCAACAGTGAGCCCGATTGAAGAGGTCGCCCAGTTTCTCAGTCCCGACGCGCGGATCATTCAAGTAGGCCATCGACGCGAGATGGAGCTGGCGGTGGAAGTTCCGCGCGACGAGCTCGGTCCCGTGGCAAGCAATGAGATGTGGACCGAGATTTACGATCGCGTAGCGGAGTTGGCTCGTGAGAATCGGACCACGCTGGTGTTCGTCAATACGCGCAGGCTGTCGGAGCGGGTCGCGCATCATTTAGGGGAGCGGCTGGGCGCGAATGCGGTGCTTCCGCATCACGGAAGTTTGTCGCGCCAATTGCGCTTGGAAGCCGAGCAGCGGCTGAAATCCGGCGAATTGCGAGCGGTGGTGGCGACGGCTTCGCTCGAGCTGGGAATCGACATCGGCACTGTGGATCTGGTCTGTCAGATCGGGTCGCCACGATCGATCGCGGTCGCACTGCAACGGATCGGACGAGCGGGGCATTGGGTCGGGGCGCTTCCCAAAGGCCGGTTGTTCGCGACGACGCGCGATGAGCTGATCGAATGCGCGGCATTGATACGCGCCATTCGGGCCGGGGAGTTGGATCAAATCGAAATTCCGCCGGCTCCGCTGGATATTCTGGCGCAGCAAATTGTGGCTGCGTGTGCAGCGGACGATTGGCTGGAAGACGACTTGTTCGCGCTGGTGCGCCGGGCGTATCCGTATCGCAATCTTGACCGCGCTGTGCATGACTCCGTGATCGAGATGCTCTCCGAAGGTATCGCGACGTCGCGAGGCAGGCGCGGCGCATACTTGCATCGCGACCAGGTCAATGGTCGTGTTAAGGGCCGGCGCGGGGCTCGACTCGCTGCGATCACCAGCGGCGGCGCGATTCCGGATACCGCACAATATCAGGTGGTCGCCGAGCCGGAAGGCACCGTGGTCGGATCGCTGGATGAGGATTTCGCCGTCGAGAGCATGGCGGGCGACATCTTCATGCTGGGTACGACGTCGTGGAAAATCCGCCGCATCGAGCCGGGCCGAGTCCGCGTGGAAGATGCGCGTGGCGCGGCGCCGTCGATTCCGTTCTGGCGCGGCGAAGCTCCCGGCAGAACGCGCGAGCTTTCGAATGAAGTGGCCCGGCTGCGCGTGGATATTGCTGCGTCGTCAAATGCGGTAGAGATGCTGGAACGCGAATGCTCGCTCGACCGGCTGGGCGCGGAGCAGGCCGCGCAGTACGTGCTCGCCGGACAAAGAGCGTTGGGCGCGATGCCCAGCGAAGACGTGGTGGTCACGGAAAGATTTTTCGACGAAGGCGGCGGAATGCAGTTGATCATTCACGCGCCCTTCGGATCGAGAATCAACCGGGCCTGGGGGCTCGCGCTGCGCAAGCGCTTCTGCCGGACGTTCAATTTCGAATTGCAAGCCGCGGCGACCGATAACGGCCTGCTGCTCTCGCTGAGCGATCAGCATTCTTTCCCGCTCGAATCGGTGTTCAGCTTCCTGCATCCGAAAACCGTGGAGCATGTTCTGACCCAGGCGATGCTCGATTCGCCGATGTTCGGAGCGCGCTGGAAATGGAACGCGTCGCGAGCGCTGGCGATTCCCAGATTTGCGGGCGGCAAGAAAGTCCCGCCGCCGATTCAGCGGATGCGATCGGACGATCTGCTGGCCGCGGTGTTTCCGGACCAAGTGGCCTGCGCCGAAAATCTGACAGGCGAGATTCGGATTCCAGATCATCCGCTGGTGAATGAGACCATCGCGAATTGTCTACATGAGGCAATGGACGTGCGGGGGCTCATCCGGATTCTGGAGCGCATGGACGAAGGCTCGCTCCGCGCGGTCGCGATCGATACTCCGGAGCCTTCGCCGTTCTGTCACGAGATTCTCAATTCGAATCCGTACGCGTATCTGGATGACGCTCCCTTGGAGGAACGGAGGGCGCGGGCGGTGCAGCTGCGGCGAACGCTCTCAACCGTCGACGCCGCGAACATCGGCGCACTCGATCCAGCGGCGATCGCGCAGGTGGCCGAAGAATCGTGGCCGGTCGTTCGAGATGCCGATGAATTGCACGACGCTCTTCTAACGCTAATCTTGCTTCCGCCGGTTGCAGACTGGCAGGGCTTCTACGATGAGTTGGCGAGCGCCGGACGCGCGCAGACCGTGGGGCGATGGTGGGTCGCGACGGAGCGCTTGGGGCGCATGGAAGATCATACTGCGATCCTTCGCGGATGGATGGATTCGATCGGGCCGTCGACGCCTTCGGAGTTGGCGGAACGGCTTGGGTTGGCCCTGAGCGACGTCGAGATCGCACTGGGACAGCTCGAATCGGAAGGCCAGATCATGCGCGGGCGCTATTCCAGTTCCGAGGTGCAATTTTGCCATCGCCGGATCCTGGAGCGGATTCATCGTCTGACGCTGGGCCGGTTGCGGCGCGAGATCGAACCGGTCACATCGGCGGGCTTCATGCGGTTTCTGTGCCGGTGGCAGCACCTCGCTCCGGGAACGCAATTGCACGGAGTCGACGGGCTGTTCCAGGTGTTGCGGCAGCTGCAGGGATACGAAATTTCGGCGGCGGCGTGGGAATCGGTGGTGCTGCCACGGCGGATCGGCGGGTACGATCCGGAATGGCTCGACCGGCTGTGTTTATCGGGCGAAGCGATGTGGGGCCGGCTCTCGCCGCATCCGGCGTTGGAAAGCGAAGGCGCTCGCCGCGTGCGTCCGACCCGAGTCGCCCCGCTGGCGATTTTTCTGCGCGAAGACGCGGCCCGGCTGCTTCCAGGAGGTCATGCGAACGCGCCGTTGTCGCACGCGGCTCATGACGTTCTGGAGGCGCTTGAAAAACGTGGAGCCTCGTTTTTCAACGAACTCGTCCGCGCCACTGGAAGGCTGGCGAGTGAAGTAGAAGACGGCTTGTGGGAGCTGGTCGCGGCAGGGCGCGTCACTGCCGATGGATTCGAGAACCTGCGAGCATTGATCGACCCGAAACGGCGGCGCGGCGAAGGTCGTGGCAGATTCGCACGTCCAAGGCATGCTGCCGGCCGGTGGGCGCTGATGGAGCGAGGCTCGGAATCGCCAGATGCGGAATTCTTCGCGAAACAGTTGTTGGATCGCTGGGGTGTCGTGTTCCGGGATCTGCTGGCGAGAGAGACACTCGCACCGGCATGGCGGGATCTTCTCGTAGTGCTGCGGCGCATGGAAGCTCGCGGCGAAATTCGTGGAGGCCGGTTTGTCGCCGGTTACGTCGGAGAACAGTTCGCACGGCCGGAAGCGCTCGATTTACTAAGGCATATCCGGCGTAGCGGGGCCAACGACGAGCAGATCGATATTGCGCTGGCCGATCCGCTCAATCTCACCGGTATCGTACTGCCGGGACCGCGAACCAGCGCGCTCGCGCCGGGATCCTTGAGATTGCGTGACGGCGTGCCGGAACTCGCTGCCTCGGCTTAATCGGCCCAGTTTTCGACTTTGAGCCCTTCGATGCGGGAAAACTCGCGGGCGTTGTTGGTCACCAGCGTAACGCCCAGGGTCAGCGCATGGGCGGCGATAAGCAGATCGTAAGGTCCGATCGGCGTGCCTTTGCGCTCCAGTTCGGCGCGAATGCGGCCAAAGTTACTTCCGGCGCTGTCGTCCAGCGGGGCCACGGCGATCAACCGCCGCAACGCCTCGATCCGGGAGAGGCTCATATCGCGATACTCGCTCTTCCATGCCCCGTACATGAGTTCGAAGTACGTGATCACGGACATGCCGGCATCCTCGGATTTGGCCTTCCGGAGGCGCTCCATCAGCCGCTGTGGTTTCCGTTTGGCGATGTAGATGCAGATGTTCGTGTCCAGGAGATACAGCATCTCTCAGAGGCCCTTGCGCTTCTGCATGCGGCCCTGCTTTCGTCCGGCCCGAAAGAAATCCTTGGGCATACCCGCGAGTATCTCAACCACCTCGGCAAGGCTGTTGCGACGCTCCCGCATGACGATCTCGTCACCCCGGCGGAATATCTCGACTTCGTCGCTCTTCAATTTGAACTGGCGTGGAATGCGAACCGCCTGCGAGTTGCCGCTGCGGAATACCTTGGTGATGGTCACATCCTAAGTATATACAAAACGTATATACACTGGAAGGTTTTGCGGCAAGTCTCGCATGGCGGGTGAATCGAGCTGCGTTGTATAATCATGAGGATCGCATTGATCTGGAGCTGACGGCGACCGGAACCGCATCTCAAGAAAGCCTCATGACCACCGAACCGCCGAAAGAAGTCTGCGCCCCCGAAGAGACTACTCCCGGGAATTACTTCATCTCCAACTATCCGCCCTACTCATTCTGGACGCAGGATCACGTGGGGGATGCGTTCAGCGCGCTGGATCGTCCGCCTGCTCCTGGTACTCCGCTGGGGATTTATCTGCATATTCCGTTCTGCCGGAAACGTTGTCACTTTTGTTATTTCAAAGTATATACGGATAAGAACGCGAGCGAGATTGAATCCTATTTAGACGCTGCCATCGAGGAGTTAAGGCTTTACTCCCGCAAGCCATTTATTGGCGGCCGCAAACCGAAGTTTATCTATTTCGGCGGCGGCACTCCGTCGTATATCTCCTCGAAACAGCTTACTCAGGTGGTGGACGGGATGAAGCGCCTGCTGCCCTGGGACGAGGCTGAAGAGATTACCTTCGAGTGCGAGCCTGGGACACTTACCGAAGGCAAGCTGGAAGTGATTAAGAATCTCGGGGTGACCCGGCTTAGTCTCGGTATCGAGAATTTCGACGATCACATTCTGGAGATTAACGGGCGCGCGCATCGTTCCAAGGAAATCGGCCGGGCGTATGATTTCGCGCGATCCATTGGATTCCCGCAGATTAATATCGACCTGATTGCAGGGATGGTAGGAGAGAATACGGAAAACTGGAAAGAGTGCGTGCGCAAGACCATCGCGCTCGATCCTGACAGCGTGACCATCTATCAGATGGAGGTTCCTTATAATACGACGCTGGTCAAGGAAATGAAGATTCACGGCCAGAACGTCGCTCCGGTTGCCGACTGGCAGACTAAACGCGGATGGGTCGACTACGCCTTTAATGAAATGGAAAAGGCAGGCTACAGTGTCGCGAGCGCTTATGCGGTGGTGAAGGATCCCGCGCGCACCAAGTTTCTGTATCGCGACCTGTTATGGACCGGCGCGGACATGATCGGTCTGGGCGTCGCCTCCTTTTCGCATATCGGCGGAACGCATTTTCAGAATCGCCACGACTTCGAGCCGTATATGGCGGCGCTGCGCGAAGGCAAGCTGCCGATCCATCGTGCGCTCACACCAACCGGCGAAGAGTGCATGATCCGCGAACTGATCCTGCAAATGAAGCTGGGGAACGTGCGGCGGCCGTATTTTCAACACAAGTTCGGAGTGGATCTCGGGGAGCGCTTCGCCGGTCCGCTGGCTGGGCTTCACGATCGTGGGTTCATCACCATCGATCGCGACAATTTAAAATTGAGCCGCGACGGGCTATTGCAGGTGGACAAACTGCTGCACGAGTTTTTCCTGCCCCAACATCAGGGCGCCCGATACGTCTAACGGAAATGATGAAACATGATTACGATGCAATCGTGATTGGCGGAGGCCCCGCCGGCTCGACGGCGGCGGCGGTTCTGGCGCTGCACGGCCGCCGTGTGGTGCTGCTTGAAAAAGAGAAGTTCCCGCGCTATCACATCGGTGAATCGCTGTTGCCCTTCGGCTTTTTTACGATGGAGCGGATCGGCATGACGGCGAAGATGAAGGGCTCGCACTTCGTCAAGAAGTTCAGCGTCCAGTTCGTCACTCCGGACGGCAAATCGTCGCAGCCGTTTTACTTCCATACGCATTTGAAGCATGAAGCGGCGCAGACCTGGCAGGTGCTTCGCAGCGAGCTGGATCAGATGCTGCTCGAAAACGCTCGCGAAAAAGGCGCCACGGTAATTGAGGAGATGACCGTTCGCGACGCGATCCGCAATGGCGATGCGGTCAAGGGCGTCAAAGCCGTAGATAAGAGCGGTGAAGCGCATGAATTCCACGCGCCGATCACCATCGACGCCACCGGACGCGATGCGTTCTTCGTGACGCGCAACGGATGGAAGATTCGCGATCCGTATCTCAATAAAATTGCGGTGTGGACGTATTACAAGGGCGCGGTACGCGATCCCGGGATCGACGAAGGTTCCACCACGGTGGCTTACGTTCCCGAAAAGGGCTGGTTCTGGTACATTCCGCTGGCAGGCGACGTGATCAGCGTCGGCGTGGTCGCCGAGAAAGATTATTTGATGCGGCGAACCAAGGACCTGAAGGAGATCTTTTATCAGGAAGTCGATCAAAACGTCTGGATCAAACAGCATCTCGCGGTGGGCGAACAGTTCGGTCCGTTCCGGATCACGGGCGAGTATTCATATCGCTCGCGCTACTGCGCGGCGGACGGATTGATTCTGGCCGGCGACGCTTTCGCGTTTCTCGATCCTGTGTTTTCCTCGGGCGTGATGATGGCGCTTCGCAGCGGAGAGCTTGCCGCCGACGCCGCACATGCCGCTCTGACCGACGGCGATTTTTCGGCAGCGCGATTCGCCGACTACGGCGCGGAATTCTGTACGCGGATCGAATCCATGCGCCGCCTGGTGTACGCGTTTTACGATCACAACTTCAGCTTCCGCGAGTTTTTGAAGAAGTATCCGCATCTGGCCGGCGATGTGACCGACTGCCTGATCGGAAACTGGCTGAAGGATTTCGATCCGATGTACCAGGCCATGCGCGAGTTCGCCGGCAACATTCCCGATCCTCTTCCGCACGGCAAGCCGCTGGTATCTATCCCTGAAACCGCTCTTCAAGCCGAAGGATGAGAGCGGAAATCGAAGCTGATCAGCTCGAAAAACTGACAGCGCTTTTCTTGGCGTTGCAGGGCCGCAATGCGTTCTATTCGACAAAACTGCGCAGCATCGAAAGCATTCCCAGCTTCGAATGGTTTTCCGAACACATTCCGTTTACGACCAAGCGCGAGCTGATCGAGGACCAGCATGCCCATCCTCCGTATGGGTCGAACCTGACGTATCCGCTGGAACGCTATACGCGATTCAGCCAGACCAACGGGACCACCGGAACGCCGCTGCGCTGGCTGGACACGCAGGAAAGCTGGGACTGGATGGCCGGCAACTGGAAGCAGGTGTTCCAGGCCGCCGATGTCGGCGCGGGCGATCGCATTTTTTTCGCGTTTTCTTTCGGCCCGTTCCTCGGATTCTGGGTTGCGTTCGAAGCCGCTTCGCGCATGGGATGTCTGGCGATTCCCGGCGGCGGGATGCGCAGCAGCGCGCGGCTCCACGCGATTCTGGACAATGCAGTGACCGTGCTGTGCTGCACGCCGACCTACGCGCTGCGGCTGGGTGAATCCGCCGTCGAGGAGCACATCGACATTTCGCAGTCGAAGGTGCGGCGTATCATCGTGGCCGGCGAGCCCGGTGGCAGCATCAAGGCGACGCAGACGCGCATCCAGGAACTGTGGCGCGGCGCCCGCGTCGTTGATCATCATGGGATGACCGAAGTCGGACCGGTAAGCTATTCCTGCCCGAAGCGCGACCGCGTCCTGCATATCATCGAAGCTTCGTATTTCGCGGAAGTAATCGATCCTGCGAACAGCCGTCCAGTTGAGCCGGGCGAGCGTGGCGAGCTGGTGCTGACCAATCTGGGCCGCATCGGATCGCCGCTGATTCGTTATCGCACGGGGGATATCGTCCAGCGCGGCGCATCGGAACAATGCGAGTGCGGTTCTCACGACCTCGCGCTCGAAGGGGGCATCCTGGCGCGAACCGATGACATGGTGGTGGTGCGCGGAGTGAATCTATATCCCAGCGCGATCGAGGAAATTCTGCGCGACTGCGACGGCGTCGCCGAATATCGCGTGGAGATTCGAACCGAGCGATCTCTTTCCGAAATGAGCATCCAGGTAGAGCCGTCGCACGAAGAATCCGGTTTGGCGCATCGCCTGGAGTCTGCGTTGCGCGACACGTTGGGACTGCGCATTCCCGTTTCCACAGTGCCGCGCGGCGCGTTGCCGCGGTTCGAAATGAAAGCGCAACGCTGGGTGCGGATTTAGAGGAATTGCGGAAAAAATCAGGACCTGGTCGTGATGCCCATTAGGCTTGTGTCGTGACACGTCGAGATCGACCACTTCCTTCGGTCGCGGCTCAGGGTCGTCGCCATGAAGCACTGCGGCAGCACCTGCGCCATGAACGCGAACGCCACCATCTGCGCGCTTCCCGTAAGCTCCAGCAGAAAACTGAAAATCGCGACCGAGTAGAACCAGTCGCCCAGCTCACTGACAATCTGCGCCAGCCAGACCAGCCGGAAGTTTCGATTCCCGCGCACAGGTGCCAGTACGCGGACAGCTTCACAACGTATACAAGCCCATCGCGCGCTTCACTTTTTCCACCGTTTCATTCGCGATGGGAATGACGCGGCGCGCGCCATCGTCGAGCACCCGCGCGACGAAGCCGGTCTCATCCATGATCTCGCGATAACGTTTCTGGATCGGTTCCAGCGCCGCGACCACCGCTTCGGCCACTTGCTTTTTGAGATCGCCATAGCGCATCCCCGCGAAGTGTGCGCGCATCTCGACGTCAGCCCAACCCGTGAATGCCTGATAAATCGACAGCAGGTTCTGCACGCCCGCGCCCATCGTCTCGAAGTCGACCGCGGGATTCGAGTCCGTAGTCGCGCGCATGATCTTCTTGCGGATCACGTCCGGCGGATCGAGCAGGCTCACCGCATGCCCGCTGCCGGTCGCCGACTTGCTCATCTTCTTATCCGGCTCGTCCAGTCCCATCACGCGTGCGCCCACCGTTGGAAGATGCGTCGCCGGCATCACGAAAATATCCTCGCCGCCGCCGTACAAAGAATTGAATCGCTGCGCGATGTCGCGCGCCAGCTCCAGATGTTGCGATTGATCGTCGCCCACCGGCACGATCGCCGCGTTGTACAACAGAATGTCCGCCGCCATCAGCACCGGATATTGCAACAAGCCATCTCCGATAGTCTCTTGCGCCGCGGCTTTCGCTTTGTATTGCGTCATCCGCTCCAGCCACCCGACGGGCGTGACGCATGTCAGCATCCATGCTAGCTCCGCATGCGCTGGAATTGACGATTGCACCACCAGCGACGAATGCGCCGGGTCGATCCCAATCGCCAGCAGCATCCCCGCCAGCTCTTCGATCTTCTGTCGCAGCTCTTTCGGGTCCTGATACACGGTCACCGCATGCAGATCGACGATGCAGTAGATGCTCTCGTAGTCGTATTGAATCTTGACCCAATTCTTGAGTGCGCCCAGATAATTTCCGATGTGCGGGCTGCCCGTGGGTTGAATGCCGGAGAAGACTCGTGCTCTCATGCTGTGTGGGGGAAACTTCCATCCTAAACGAAGTCCGCATCGAAAAGTGGGTCTACGGCGGCGACGCATTGACTCGAATCGACGGCCGCGTGGTCCTGGTGCCGTTCGTCCTGCCCGGCGAGCTCGCCCGCATTGACGCCCATGATGACATCCACGCCGATCTACTGGAAGTCCTCGAGCCCGCACCCGAGCGAGTCGCGCCCGCATGCCCGGTCTTCACCCGCTGCGGCGGCTGCCACTACCAGCACGCGCCGTACGAATTTCAACTCGCCCGAAAAGTCGAAATCCTGCGCGAGCAGCTCCGTCGCGTCGGGAAACTCGACTATCAGGGAGAGATCGAAACCATCAGCGGCGCGCCGCTCAGCTACCGCAATCGCTCGCAGTTCCACATTGCCGATGGACGCATTGGCTACCTCGCGTCGCGCTCGCATGATCTCGTGGAACTTACCGGTCCCTGCCCCATCTCGTCACCTCGCGTCAACGAAACTCTGGCCCTGATTCGCGATCGTCTCCACGACCCGAAGTTCCCCAAGTTCGTTCACCAGATCGAAGTCTTCACCAACGAGATCGGCGTTCAGATCAACGCGCTCGAAGCCGATCGCCCCGTCGCGCGATCGTTCTATGACTGGATGGGCTCCTCCGTCGCGCTCGACTATCCGACATCTCACGGGACCTTCCGTGTGAGCCCACGGTCTTTCTTCCAGGTCAATCGATTCCTGATCGATCCCATGATCGATCGCGCCATCGAGTCTGCGACCGGCTCGACCGCGCTCGATCTTTACTCCGGCGTCGGCTTGTTCGCGGGACCCCTTGCCCGCAAGTTTCAGACCGTCACCGCCATCGAAGCCGGCGCCAGCGCCGCGCGCGACCTGCAAGTCAACTCCCCGCAAGTTCACGTCGAGCAAGCCCGTGTCGAGGACTATCTCGTCAAGCCCCAAACCACTCCGGACTTCGTGCTCGCCGATCCTCCACGTGCGGGTCTCGGTAAATCCGTCGTCGCCAATCTGAACCGCCTCGCGCCGCCGCGCATCACCATCGTCTCCTGCGACCCCGCCACACTGGCCCGCGACCTCGCTGCGTTGCACTACCGAATCGAGCGCCTCACTCTGATCGATCTTTTCCCGCAGACCTTCCACATCGAAACAATTGTTGAACTAGTCCGTTGAGTTCTGTGCTACTTTATTTCTGACAGTTCAGATTTCGAGGAATGCTCGGGAAGGCGGTTAGAATCCGCCACTGCCCCGCAACTGTAATCGGCAAGTCGTAAGGCCGAAGTTGATCACTGCGCAAGCGGGAAGATCGATTTCAACCAGGGCCAGCCGTAAGTCAGGAGACCGGTTCCTCGACTCAGACAAAACACGTTTCGAGGGGGAACGTCTATGACAACTCTTTTTCTATTTCTTGTATTCAACGTGCGCGGCGTGGTCGTCGACCCCGCTGCGCGGCCGGTCGAAGGCGCGAAAGTCGTCTGCGGCTCGGAAGCCACCACCACCGATTCACATGGCCAGTTCGAATTCGCGGCCGCCAGTTGCGACGCGACCGTTACCAAAGACGGCTTCGCGGCCAAGACAGTTCGACTCAACGATTCAAAAGACACGTCGATCGCGCTCGCTCTTGCACCCACTAGCGACCGCGTCGTCGTCACAGCCACTGGCTCACCCGTCGCGATCGAAGAAGCCGGCGTCTCGGCAAGTGTCTTCACATCTCACGATTTCACAGTCCGCAACAACCCGTCCCTTCAGGACTACCTGCGCGACGTCCCCGGGCTCAGCGTCGTGCAGACCGGCCGCAACGGTGGACTTACGTCGCTGTTCGCGCGCGGCGGCGATAGTAGTTCGACGCTGGTGCTGCTCGATGGAGTTCCGCTCACCGACCCGGGCGGCTCCATCGACTTGGTGCATCTCACCACCGCGGGCATCGATCGCATGGAAGTGATTCGCGGCCCTGAAAGCGCGCTGTTCGGCGCCGAAGCTGCAAGTGCCGTGGTACAGATCTTCACGCGTCGCGGCGACCCGGAGAGCAACACGCCGCACGGGTCTGTCTCTTATGAGCGTGGTTCGTTTTCGACCGACCATTGGACCGCATCGGTCGACGGCGGCCTGGCCCAGCGCATCGACTACTCCTTTACCGCCGATCAGTTCCGCACCACCGGCGAGTTTCCCAACGACGCGTATCGAATTACCAGCGGCACCGCCAACGTTGGCTATCGCTTCTCCGACAAGATCAGCGCGCGCGCCATCTTCCGCGAATTCGATTCCTATACTGGCGATCCCGGCCAGGTTTTTTACGGCCTCAATAATGTGAATGCGATTGAGACGGCGCGCGACTCCGCCGTCGGAGTTCGCGTCGACGACGCACGCACCAAACGCTTCGTCGAACACTTCAGCTTCGGCTATCATCGCTTCCGCGACTTCTTCCACGATCCTGGTCTTGGTGATCCTGTCACCATCGACGGCTTGGTTCGTACCGTGCCCGCGACGCCTGTACCGTTCGTGTACTTCGTGGGCCTCGGCAATACACCGGCGCCCGGAACGACGCTCCAAACCTACACGAACTTTCCCTTCGCCAGCGACAGCGTGACGATTACTGATCGCGCCAACGCGTCGTATCAGGGTGAGCTTACGCACACGCGCGGCGAGCTCGTATTCGGCTACCAGTTCGAGCGCCAGGCCGGCGTGGTCTCCGCAGGTGACGTCGCGCGTTACGATAACGGCGTGTTCGTTCACGAGCAATACGCGCTCACGCCGCGCATCTTCCTCGCCGGAGGCGCGCGCTTCGAACAGAGCAGCACTTTCGGATCGAAGTTCACGCCGCGCGGATCCGTCACCTTCCGTCTTCCCACAGAAACATTCCTGCGCGTGAGTGCCGCGCGCGGTATCACCGAGCCGTCGCTGCTTCAAAACTTCGCGCGCGAGTCGTTCTTCGTCGGCAATCCTTCGCTGCGTCCGGAGAAGACCAACAGCTATGATATCGGCGCGTATCGCGAATGGCTGAACCGCCGCGTGCGAACCGACATCGCCATCTTCCGGAACTCGTTTCAGGATCTGATCGAGTTCAGTTTCGCGAACAATCCCGGAACGTGGGTCAACGTCAATCGCAGTTGGGCGCGTGGCGGCGAAGTCTCCGGAACCGCGCGCATCAACAAGTATGCAGCCGTTCGCGCTGCTTACACCAAGCTGTACACGCGCGTCACGCAGAGCACCCTGGGTGACGTGGGACAGGCGCTGGTGCGGCAGCCGCGCAACTCCGGGTCGATCTCGCTGGAGCTGACGGCCAAGCGCGTTTCCTTGATCGCTGGTGGACGCATCGTCGGCGAGCGCCACGACAACGATTTCGTGTTCGGCGTCAATCGCAGTCCTGGATACGAGTACGTGTTCGTCACCGGGACATGGAACCTGACGCGGCATCTCGCGCCGTTCATCCGCATCGAGAACGCTCTTGATCAGGTGTATCAAGAAGTTCTCGGGTACAGCTCGCTTTCGCGAACCGCGATAGGAGGCGTGAAGTTCAGTTGGTAACGCGGCGATTTGCGCTGTGGCTGATCGCGACGGGCCTGCTCATCGCCCAGCCGCAGCGCATCGTCTCCACTGCTCCCAGCATCACCGAACTTCTCTTCGCACTCGGCTTGGGCGATCGTGTCGTCGGCGTCACACGGTTCTGCCGCTACCCTCCGGAGGCGCAGAAGAAAGCCATCATCGGCGACTACATCAACCCCAACATCGAAGTCATCGCGTCGCTCAAGCCGGATCTTGTGATCGTTCAACAGAACCCGGTGCGTCTCACCGAGCGCCTTAACTCGTTGCGCCTTCATACCCTCGAAATCGATCAGCAGAACGTGCCGTTCGAAGACGCGATCTACGGGTCGATCCGCATTGTCGGCGACGCCACCGGCACTCCGGCGCGAGCCGCGCAACTGATCGATACGATTCGCAAGGGGCTCGAATCCGTGCGAGCCAGATCGGCCGCGTTGAAGCGCAAGCGCGTGATGTTCGTGGTGGGCCGCTCGCCCGGACGACTGGACGGATTGATCGTGGTTGGCCGCGCGGCATATTTGAACGAAGTGATGGCCATTGCCGGCGGAGACAACGTGTTCCGCGATGCCGTCGCGCCCTATCCTGAAATCTCGCTCGAATCGGTGATCGCGCGCGATCCCGAGGTCCTCCTCGATATGGGCGACATGTCCGACACCGTCGCCGTCAGTGAGCAGCACAAGCGGGAAGTCGTCACGCTGTGGCAGCGCCAGCAGGTTCTCACAGCCGTGAAGCAGAACCGCGTGATCGCCATCGCGTCCGATATGTACGTGGTCCCCGGCCCGCGCGTGGTGGACGCGGCGCGCGCATTGTTGGCGATGATTCACCCGGAGGCGCAGTGAACTTCCGTCTCCATAACACTGGCTTCGCCTATGGGCTCTCGGACGCCTCATTCGACCTTTCGACGCCCGGCCTGGTGTGTGTTGCCGGACCGAATGGAGCGGGGAAGTCCACGCTGGTCGGCATCATGGCGGGTCTGCGCGAGCCTTATCTGGGATCCTGCGTCTACGATGGAATCGAAGTGCGGCGATGGCGCAGGCGCGATTTCGCGAGACGCGTGGCGTTCTTGCCGCAGATGCTCCGCTTCGAATTTCCATTCACCGCCGAGCAGGTGGTTCTGATGGGCCGCACTCCGTACAGCGGTGGCTGGTTCGAATCGCCCGAGGATCGTCAAGCAGCTTTGAGCGCAATGGAGACCACGGACACAATGGCATTCCGGTCGCGCGATTTCCGCTCGCTTTCCGGCGGCGAGCGGCAGCGCGTGATTCTCGCGTCGGCACTCGCGCAGCGGCCAGAAGCGCTGATACTCGACGAGCCCACCACGTTTCTCGATTTGAAGCATCAACTTTCCATGTACCGCCTGCTTGCGGACCTGGCGCAGCAGGGGATGCTGGTGGTCGCCGTGACGCATGACCTGAACCTCGCCATTCAGTTCGCCGATCGTGTGCTGGTGCTGGATCAAGGACGCCTTGCAGGCGACGGCGCGCCCGCTGAAATACTGAACCCGGATCTGATCCACAACGTCTTCGGCGTCCACGCCAACATTCACGCAGGATGGCTTCACTATGAAGCCTGAAAAGTGGATCTGGCTTTCTCTCGCGATATTGATGGTTGTCTCCGTCACGACTCCTCTCATCGGAAGCACGCATATCGATTTGCGTCGCGCGTTCGCCCATGTCTCACCCGACTACGAGATCTTCTTCTACGCACGATTGCCTCGAGTGCTGCTGGCTCTGATTGGAGGTGCGGCACTTTCGGTGACCGGCGTTCTGTTCCAATGCATGTTGCGCGATCCGCTGGCCGAGCCGTACACGCTGGGCGTATCGAGCGGAGCTTCCGTCGGAGCGGTGCTCGGGATCTGTTTCGGCCTGCGACCCATCGGGCTGTTGTCGCTTGCCGGAGCGGCCGCGGTGCTGTTGATCGTCGTCGGCATCGCGGTAGAGGGACGGCGTCTCTCGTCATTCACGCTCCTGCTGACCGGCGTGACGATGAACAGCATGTCATTCGCGGTGATCATGTTCCTACATAACCTGGCGACGTTTTCGCAATCCTTCGCCATTTCGCGATGGCTGATGGGCGGCCTGGACGCAGTTGAATATTCGACGCTGGCGTGGCTGGCCGCAGCGGTGGTGCCGGTCTCGGTGCTGGTGACTTTGCGCGCGCCGCAATGGAATCTGTTGGCGATCGGCGACGAGTGGGCGGCCTCGCGCGGTGTTTCGACCACGTCGCTCACCATGCTCGGATATGTCGCCGGATCGATTCTCACGGGCCTGGTGACCGCGCTCACCGGTCCCATCGGCTTCGTCGGGTTGATCGTGCCGCATGCGCTGCGCATCCGGCTGGGCGCGGACCATCGAGTGTTGCTGCCGTGTTCCTTCCTGCTGGGCGCGGCGTTTCTATGTGTGTGCGATACACTGTCGCGTACGGTGCTCGCGCCAACGGAGATTCCAGTGGGAGTGTTGACTGCGCTCGCGGGAGGGCCGTTCTTCATCTGGCTGCTGCGCTCGCGACGGAGAAGTCTGTGGCTATAGTGTTTGTCGGCGGCGGAGCACGCAGCGGGAAAAGCAGCTATGCGCTCGCACTGGCTCGCAAGCGGGGAACTCGGCTGGTGTTCATCGCGACGGCACAACCTATCAATGACGACGACATGCAGGCGAGGATCGACCGCCATCGCGCCGACCGCGGCCCCGATTTCATTACGATCGAGGAGCCGGTGGAGATTGCAGACGCGATTTTGCAAACGGACGCAGAAGCGATCGTGGTGGATTGTCTGACGCTGTGGCTCTCGAACTTGATGGTGAAGCGCCGCGACATCGCAGCAGACACGGAGCATGTTGTCGACGCCGCGCGGCGCAGCGCCGCAACCGTCATTTTCGTTTCGAACGAAGTGGGATGCGGAATTCATCCGGAGACGGCGATCGGGCGCGAGTTTCGCGATCGCGCCGGCTTCCTGAATCAGCGCGTCGCAAATGCCGCGGACGAAGTTTACTACATGGTTTTCGGACAAACTCTGCGCGTGAAGTGACATGCGGACACTGCTCAGCGCGATCTCGTTTCTGACCATCATTCCCATACCTCGCACGTCCGTAAAACCGGGACGCGCGGCGATCCTGTTCCCGCTGGTGGGCGCAATGCTGGGCGCGGCGGGCGCGGCGTTGTATTTGGGCGCGGGCACTTTCCTTCCGTCATCGATTGCGTCTCTGATCGTCGTCACATTCTGGACGGCGATCACCGGAGTGCTGCACGAGGACGGGCTGGCCGACGTCGCTGACGCGATGCGGGCGGGACGCACGCAGGAAAAAATGCTCGCGATTTTGAAAGACAGCCGCATCGGAACTTTCGGCGCGATGGCGATTGTGCTGAGCGTAATCGCCCGCTGGCAAGCAGTCGAGCATCTGGCGACCGCGCGTTTGTTCGAAGTTATGATCGCCGCGCAAGCCGTACCGCGCACCGCAATCGTCGCGCTGGCATGGGTTTCGCGGCCGGTTGGAACGGGGCTCGGTCTGGCATTTGCATCCACGCTCACGACGACGACCGCAGTGGTGGCGATCGCGCAAGGAGTTGCGGCGGCGCTGGCTTGCGGGATTCGACCCGGCGTCACCATCGTGCTCGGAGCATATCTGGTGATCCGCGGGGCGCAGTTGTATTTCTATCGAAGGATCGGCGGCGTCAATGGGGACTGCCTGGGCGCGACCGAGCAGATCCTCGAGATTGTCATTCTGGTTCTGTTCACATGCCGCAACTGTTCCTGGTGAGGCACACCGAGCCGCGGTTGACAGGAGTGCTGCTGGGGCAAGTGGATTCTCCGTTAAGCGAACACGGACTTGCGCATGCGGCCACGCTGCTGGAAGGCGTCGCGCTGGCGATGGTGTACTCCAGTCCACTGAAGCGGGCGCTCGAAACGGCGAAACTGATCGCGCGCGGCGCGCCGATTGAAGTGATCGCCGACCTGCGCGAGATCGGCTTCGGCGCATGGGATGGGCGCACGTGGGCGGACATTGAAGCTTCGGATCCCGAGTTCGCGGCTCGCAAACTTCACGACTGGCGCGGCGTGACGCTGCCCGGCGCGGAGCCGTGGAGCGAGTTTGAGGCGCGCGTCGAACAGGCGTTTGAGCGGATTCGAAACGGCCCCAGGCCGGCGGCCGTGGTGGCGCATGCGGGCGTGCACAACGTATTGGCGCAGGTGGATCTTCCCTACGGTGGTGTGCATGAACTTTGACAACATTCATTCGGTTGCGGACGCGGCGCTCGAAGGGCGTCTTCAAATGCGCCTCGATTCCCTGACCAAGCCGCCGGGGAGTTTGGGACGGCTGGAGTCGCTCGCGATGCAGATCGGGTTGATCCAGGGCACCGAGATGCCGCGGGTAGATCGCAAAGCGATGATCATTTTCTGCGCGGACCATGGCATCGTCGAGGAAGGCGTCAGCCCGTTCCCGCAAGAAGTAACGCGGCAGATGATGGCGAACTTCCAAGCCGGCGGCGCGGCGATCACGGTGCTGTGCCGACATTTCGGAATCGAGCCGGTGATTGTCGACATGGGCGTCGGCACGCCGACGCGCAACTTCGCAAGGGAAACGGCGATGACGCGGGAGCAAGCCGAGCGCGCAATCGGCGTCGGCATGAAGTATGCGGACACCGCGGATTTATTGGGCGCAGGCGAGATGGGGATCGGCAACTCGACTGCGGCGGCGGCATTGTTGAGCGCGATGTCGGGGATCGATCCGGCGGAGACGGCCGGACGCGGAACGGGACTGGACGATGCAGGCGTCGCGCGTAAGGTGGAAGTCATCCGGAGGGCGCTGGCGCTGCATCGTTTGGATGCCAGTGATCCCATCGGTGTGCTCGCAGCGGTGGGCGGGTTCGAGATCGCCGCGATCGTTGGATTGATTCTGGGCGCGGCGGAGCGGAGGCGCGTGGTGGTGCTGGACGGATTCATCTCCTGCTCCGCTGCGCTGATCGCACGAGCGCTGGCGCCGGCGGCACTGGATTATGTGGTGTTCTCACACGTTTCGGCAGAGCGCGGACATCGCAGGATGATCGAATTTCTGGGCGCGCGGCCGTTGTTCGATCTGGATATGCGGCTGGGCGAAGGCTCGGGAGCGGCGTTGGGAATGAATCTGGTGGAGGCATCGGTAAAACTGTACCGGGAGATGGCGACGTTCGCGGCGGCGGGAGTGTCGGAGAAGTGAGCGGCTTGGGTTCGTTCGGTCGTGGACGATTTCGACATTCCTGCAATTGCTTGAACGCGCGATGATAGGCGCGGTGGAGCGAGCCTTCGTAGCGGAGGATGAGCGCGAGGCTTAGGCCCTGCTCGCTTAGATCCTTGAAGACCCACGCCAGGCGGCCGTCGGCGTCCAGATTCGGGTAGCAGTCGTCGAAGTGGTCCTGCGTTTCCTCCAGTTGGACGTTGAGCAGGTTGGTCTCGATGACGGCAATGCGCTGAAGCCGCCAGCGAGCGAGGGCCATGGTTTCGACCGCGTGCAACTCGACCAGACCGTGAGGATCGAACTCCTGGATATAGGCGTCGAGGAGGGATTGAAATTCCTCGGTGGATTCGTTGGTGAGGATCACGGACTGGGCGCGCATTCCGTGGCGGAGTGCGTTGCGCGACGATTTGGCCCGTCCTTCGGCGGTAGTGGGGCCGTGGGATTTGGAACCATTGGCTCGGGCTGTTTCGGATTTGAGTTTACTGGGCATGGCGCTGAGAGGATAACTCCCAGGTGTCCATGTCTCGAGCCGCCCGTTGCGCGAAGTGGCTGGATTGACAGAGGAACCGAGACGGCAAATGTAGATGACTCGCCGGCTAGGACGCTGCGGCGATCACCTTTTCGAGCGTGGGGCGCGGGACAATCGATATATCAATCATCTGGTGCTCGATGGTGAAACGAATCAATTCCGCGACACCGCGAACGTCCAGTTTTTGATAGATGCGGGTTCTGTAGGTGCCAATCGTCTTGGGGGAGACGTGCATGACGTTGGCAATCTGATCGCTGGTGAGGCCATTGGCGATCAGTCGCACTACATCCAGTTCTTTCGGGGAAAGCAGGGGCGGGGTCCGCATCCGTCCGGAAGCCCTAGCGAACAGCCCGTCAAGGATACATTCTGAAAAATAGCGCTTGCCGGCGCAAACCTGGCGGATTGCTTCGGAGAACTCAATAAAGGACGCTCTCTTGCTGACGAACCCGTCGGCCCCGTTGTTCAGCGCAGCGAGCGCGTTATTTTTTTCGGAGGACGCCGTGAGGACGATCAACTTCGTTTTTGGCCAGTTCGCCTTAATGTTCGCCAGCAAAACGAAACCACTTCCGTCGGGTAGTCCGATGTCAACCAGCGCCAGATCCCAGTACTCAGTGAGCCGGATGCGAGCTTCTTTATCCGACCCAGCCACTCCGAAAGTGGAGTGCGGATACTCGCGCTTTAAGCATTCAATGACGGTATCTCGAAGGACTTGATGGTCCTCGATTAATAGGATACGCACGACTTTCCCCTCTCAATTGCTGCGAGCGAACGAGCAGAGAGGAGTTGCGACTAAGTCGATGCGCCATTTCTCCGGCTGGGGCCTCGACCTATTGTTACACAGGCCCGAGGCGCAGTCTACGCAGATAAATCCCTGTTCGATTCTGTTCCCGGAGTATGTACTCTCGGAAAACACTGTCAGCAAATGGTGACGTCCTTAAAGGGGACAAATCCCACTGTGGAAACGAGCAATTCAGAGACTCGTTAATTGACGATCTTTCGGATTAAATGGAAGGCTGAGGCTGTGTTCTTAGGTTGAAGTTCTTTTGGAGGTTATACGTTAGTCGAAACACAATTGCCGCCCTGCGTACTTCTGGCAGTGGATTTGCCTCGGGCTTCGTGCGGGATCGAAGCGTTAGATGCAATCCGCGTCCTGAGGGCGATGGCGGGTGGGTCTCAATCCCGTATCTTGTTAGCTTCAAACGGCCAAAAGTATGTTGTGAAGTTCAAAAATAACCCGCAGGGCCAGCGCAGCCTGATCAACGAAGTAGTGGTTTCTCTGTGTGCAATGCAACTTGGGATCGCCGTTCCCAACATCGCGTTGGTAAATCTGTCCTCCAACTTTCTAGAGGCGAATCCGACCCTGGCGATCGCGCAGGCGCACCATCGTGTGCCGGTGGCAACCGGACTCCACTTCGGATCGGTATATGAGCAGACCGAGGCGATCTACGATTTTCTCCCAGCGGCGCTGCTGGATCGAATCGAAAACCTGGATCATTTTGCGGGTGCACTAGTCCTGGACACGTGGACCGCGAGCGCGGATTATCGTCAGGCGATCTTCACGAGGCGGAGGAGCCCAGCAAGTAGGGACCTGCCCTTCCACGCGGAGATGATCGACCATGGGATGGCGTTTGGCGGACATCGATGGGAATTCAGAGACGCACCGCGGGCGGGACTCCACCTGGATCACGGCGTTTACCGAAGATTTACGTCGCTATCCGACTTTGAACCATGGATCGCCCGAGTGGACCGTATTGAGGAGGCGTTCTTTCAGAACGTTGGGCGTTCGATTCCGGAGGAGTGGCTGAATTCAGATCGTGCGGAGCTCGGTCGGCTCTTTGAGCGGCTTCTCGTCAGAAAGAAGATGCTTCCGTTTCTGGTCGAGGGCAAGCTTCGAGAGGTGGCTCGCGGGCGAGGTGTGATCGGGTTGTCATGAAGACGCGATAGAATTTGCATAGGAGATCCAACATGACCACCCAGGAAGTCGCGATCAAAGTCGTGAAGCTATGTTCTGAAGGCAAGTTTCACGATGCGCTGGAGCTGTACTCGCCCGAGATCGTGAGCATGGAGGCCGGCGCGCCTCCCGGACAATCGCGCGAATCGAAGGGGCTGGCGGCGGTGAAGGCCAAGGGCGAGTGGTGGAGCACGAACCATGATGTCCACTCGGTCAAGGTGGAAGGTCCGCTGGTCGCGGGTTCGCACTTCACGGTGGTTTTCAAGCTGGATATCACCTTCAAGCCCGACGGACGACGGTTCACGATGGAAGAGGTGGCGGTCTACAAAGTAGTGGACGGCAAGATCGTGTACGAAGAGTTTTTCTACAACATGTAGTGGAAAAATCCCGGTCCATGGTCGGGCGCATATCGTAGGATAGAAGAATACCCCGACTATGGCCCTGCGGTTCTACAATACACTGACACAGCAGGTGGAGCCGTTCGCTCCCCTATTCGATAACGTCGTCCGGATGTACACTTGCGGGCCGACGGTTTACAACTACATCCACATCGGCAATCTGCGGACGTTCACGTTTCAGGACATCCTGCGGCGTTGGCTGCATGCGCGCGGATACGTGTTGGATCACGTAATGAACATCACGGACGTGGAGGATAAGATCATTCGCAACGCGGCTGCGGCGAACAAGTCGATTTACGAGTACACGGCGGTTTTTACGCAGGCGTTTCTCGAAGACACGGCGACGTTGCGGCTGCAGAAACCGGAGCGGGTGGTTAAGGCGACCGATCACATTCCGGAGATGGTGGCGGCCGTGGAACAGCTCGGGGAGCGCGGATTCACGTATCGAAGCGACGGTTCGGTGTACTATCGCATCTCGAATTTTCCAGATTACGGTAAGCTATCGCACAACGATTTTTCGGGAATCCGCGCCGGTGCGCGCGTCGATGTGGACGAGTACGACAAAGCGGACGCTCGCGATTTCGTGTTGTGGAAGGCCAAGAAAGAGGGCGAGCCCGGCTGGGAATCCACGCTGGGCGCGGGGCGGCCCGGCTGGCACATCGAGTGCTCCGTGATGTCGATGAAGTACCTGGGGGAGACGCTCGATATTCACGCCGGCGGGGTCGACTTGATTTTTCCGCATCACGAAAATGAGATCGCGCAATCAGAAGCACTGACGGGCAAGCCGTTCGTGCGCTACTGGCTCCACTCCGAGCACTTGATCGTGGAAGGCCAGAAGATGTCGAAATCGCTGGGCAATTTTTATACGCTGCGCGATTTATTGCAGATGGGTTATGCGCCGGAAGCGGTGCGTTATCTGCTCGCGTCGGTGCCTTATCGGAAGAAGCTGAACTTCACGTTCGAAGGACTGAAGGCCGCGGCGACATCGATCGACAGGTTGCGCAATTACAAACTTCGTCTGGACACCGCGAAGTTCGCAGAAGGCAGCAATCCGAAGATGGCGGAGCGAACGCAAGCGGCGACCAAGATGTTCGACGACGCACTCGACGACGATCTAAACGTCGCCGAAGCGTTGGCGGCGGCGTTCGAATACATTCGCGACACGAACACGGCGATGGATGCGGGAGAATTTCTGGCGGGCGATGCGAAGAGTGCGCTGGAGTTTCTGGCTCGATTCGATTCCGTGTTCGACGTAATCAATCCATCAGTCGCGGCGGGCGGCCTGAGCGATGCCGAGATCGACGCGCTGGTAGCCGAGCGGAACGCCGCGAAAAAGGCGCGCAACTTCAAACGCGCCGATGAGATCCGGGCCGAACTCGCGGCCAAGGGAATCATCCTGGAAGACACCAAGGAAGGAATAAGGTGGAAACGATCATGAAAATCGAAAGCAAGCTGGTTCACACGGGCGATCGCAAGAAGGCAGGGAACTACACGCCGGTTGCGACGCCGATTTATACCGCGGCAAGTTATTTCTACGATTCGATGGGACAGCTCGACCGCATTTTCGCACGCGAAGAGCAGGGTCCCAGTTATGCGCGCTACGATAACCCGACCACCAATGCCCTCGAAGAACTGGTGACCGAACTCGAGGGCGGGCACGGCACGGTGGCGTGTTCGTCGGGAATGAGCGCGATGCATCTGGCGTTCCTGGCCGCGCTGATCGATCGTCCCAAGCGCATCGTCGCCGCGAATGCGCTGTACGGCGCGACCACGAACATGCTCAACAGTATTTTGAGCCCGCTGGGGATCGAGACGACGTTCGTCGACATCTGCGATCTGGCCGCGGTGGAACAGACGGTCAACGAAACCAAGCCCGGCGCGCTCGTGATGGAGACGGTCTCGAATCCGCTGTTGCGTGTGGGCGCGATGGATAAGATCGCCGCGATCGGTAAGCGCGCGGGCGCGGCGCTGATCGTCGACAATACGTTCGCGACTCCGCTGCTGATTCGTCCGTTGGAGCTGGGCGCTGCAATGTCGGTCCACAGCGCGACCAAATATATGTCCGGCCATGGCGACGTGCTGGGCGGAGTGCTGATCGCCGATGAGGCGCATTACAACGCGGCCAAGACCATCGCGCGGACGCTGGGTCCGAACATGAGCCCGTTTGAAAGTTATCTGACCATGCGGGGTATCAAGACCATGGGGCTGCGCGTGGAACGGCAATGCGCGAACGCGTGCAAGGTCGCGTCGTGGCTGGCGTCGCATCCAGGGGTCGATCGAGTCCATTTCACTGGTGATCCAAAGCATCCTGATACGGCCACCATCACGCGTCTGTTCCCGAAAAATCTTTACGGAGCGATGATCGCGTTCGAACTGAAGGGCGCGGGCCGCGATGAGGTATTCCGATTCATGGAGCGGCTGAAGATGATCGTGCGCGCGACGTCGCTGGGAGACGTCCACACGATGATGCTGTATCCGGCTATGGCGTCGCATCGTGATCTGGCGCCGAAGCAGCGCCAGCGGTTGGGGATTGGAGATAATCTGGTGCGCGTCTCGGTGGGGATTGAAGCGCCGGAAGACATCATCGCGGATCTGGAGCAGGCGTTCACCTGACGTGGATGACTTCTCCCGGTCCGATGCGTCCCGCTGCTTCCGCAATACTGTCCCGAAGCGGACGGTAGAATTCCACTTTATTCTTGAGTACGTGGACAATCACGATCCCGAAGTTGAGTTTGGATAGATTGTGTTCGTACTCGAAGCCACGATCGGTAGTCAAAATTAGATCGAATCGGCCCATGCAACGGCCGATCACCTCATGATCGGCAAGCTGGTGCCAGCCAAGATCGAAGGCCGTCGACACGTCGTGCTCCGCGAACAGTGCAGCGACTCTCGGATCGATACATGCGTCTATAAAGATGCGCACGAAAGCTGTTCGATGGCCAATTCTTTACTCAGTTCGAGAAAAGCGACTACATTCTCGCGCGAAATGTAGGGGTACACCGCGAGAAATGCGTCCACTGTCTCTCCCGTTTCCAGAAAATCGATGAGCGTTTGAACAGGCACACGCGTTCCCGTAAAGCATGGGGTACCATGCAGGACGTTCTTGTCAATTCTGACAACGGCCTCGAGTGCTGTGCGCTGCTCTGCGGTCATACAGGACTAGACTAGCAGATCTCTCGGATCGTCGATCCAATAATCCGGCTCCCACTTGGCCATGTCCATGGGATCGCCATAGCCATACCGAACCGCGCAAGTCCGCACGCCTGCGCGACGGCCGGCTTCCATGTCGGCGGGAGCATCGCCGATGAGCAGGCAGTCCGAAGGCGCAACGCTGAATAGTTCGATCGATTTGAGCAATACATCCGGCTCAGGCTTGGCGGGGAACCCGTCGGTGCCTTGGACGTGATCGAAATACTGGACCAGCCCGAATTGTTCCAGCACCGAGCGCGTCGTAACCGAGCCTTTGGTGGTCGCGGTCGACTTCCGGCCACCCAGACCGGCGAGCATCTCGGGGACTCCTGGGATGACCGAAGTCGACGAGTGCTTGCGCGCCAGATAGATCTGCCGGTAGTCGGCGATCATCTGGTCGATCTGGTCGCGTTCGAAGCCCAGGTCGAGAAAAAGATCGAGCAGATGCCGGCCGATGTAGCGCCTTAGAAAGGCCAGTTCGACTTCGCGATGGCCGCGGGACACCAGCACTTCCTGGATCGCGCCGCAGATGTCGTCGGCCGAATAAACAAGGGTCCCGTCTACGTCGAATAAATAGACGGGAAACGCAGGAATCCCTTGGGATTCCGTTAAGGGATGTCTCAAGCGGGCTGCGGTCCACCCTCGAGGATGTTCGGCACGCGCTTGCCCGGATCCGGTTTGAGCACCTGCTGCGTGGTGCCGTCGCCGGTGGGAGGCGACTGCTGCGCGGCCAGCGTTTTGCCGTCGATCAGTTGATGCACTTCGCTGCCGTCGAGCACTTCGCGTTCGAGCAGCGCCAGCGCGATGCGCTCCAAGGCGTCGGCGCGCTGTTCGATGATCTGGCGGGCGCGAGTGTAGCCGTTCTCCACCATCTTCTTGACTTGCTCATCGATGCGGATGGCGGTGGCTTCGCTGAAATCGCGATGCTGCGCGATCTCGCGGCCCAGGAAGATTTGCTCTTCGCGTTTCCCGAAGCTTAGCGGACCCAGGTCGCTCATGCCCCACTCGCAAACCATCTTGCGAGCCATATCCGTGGCCCGTTCGATGTCGTTTCCGGCGCCAGTGGTGACCTGGTGCATGAAAATCTCTTCAGCGATGCGCCCGCCCATCAGGATGGCGAGCTGCGCTTCCAGATAGACCTTGCTATAGCAATGTTTGTCGTCGAGCGGAAGCTGCATGGTGATGCCCAGCGCCATGCCGCGCGGGATGATGGTCACTTTGTGCACCGGATCGGCTTCCGGAATCAGCGCGGCAACCAAGGCGTGTCCGGCTTCGTGAAACGCCGTATTTTTCTTTTCTTCGTCGCTGATGATCAGGCTCTTGCGTTCGACGCCCATCATCACTTTGTCTTTGGCGATTTCGAAATCGAACTGCGTGACTACCTTGCGATTCTGACGCGCCGCGATCAGCGCCGCTTCATTCACCAGATTCGCCAGATCGGCACCCGCAAATCCCGGCGTGCCGCGCGCGATGGTGGTCAGATCGACGTCATCGGACAGAGGAGTCTTCTTGGTGTGGACTTTGAGGATCTGCTCGCGACCCTTCACATCCGGCCGCCCGACGACTACGCGGCGATCGAATCGTCCGGGCCGCAGCAGCGCCGGATCCAGCACGTCCGGACGGTTAGTGGCCGCCACCAGGATCACGCCTTCATTGGATTCAAAGCCGTCCATTTCAACCAGCAACTGGTTGAGGGTTTGTTCGCGTTCATCGTGGCCGCCGCCGAGTCCCGCGCCACGATGCCGGCCGACGGCGTCGATTTCGTCGATGAAAACGATGCATGGAGCGTTCTTTTTGCCTTGCTCGAACAGATCGCGGACACGCGACGCGCCCACGCCGACAAACATTTCCACGAAATCCGAACCCGAGATGGAGAAGAACGGAACGTTGGCTTCGCCCGCGATGGCGCGAGCCAGTAGCGTCTTGCCGGTTCCCGGCGAGCCGATCAGAAGCACGCCCTTCGGAATCCTGCCGCCGAGTTTCTGGAACTTCTGGGGTTCGCGCAGAAACTCGATGATCTCCTGCAGTTCTTCCTTGGCTTCCTCGACGCCGGCGACGTCCTTAAACGTCACCTTCTTCTGTTGCGAGGAATGCAGCCGCGCGCGGCTCTTGCCGAAGCTCAGCGCCTTGTTTCCGCCGGACTGCATCTGGCGCATCATGAAAATCCAGAAGCCCAGCAGCAGCACGAACGGAATCGCGTTCACCAGGATCGAGACCCAGTTGCCGCCGTTGTCCTTTTCGTACTTGAGCGAAACGCCTTTATCGAGCAACAGAGTAATGAAGTCGTTGTAGTTGGGCGGCGCCACGGAATGAAATTCTTCGCCGTTCTTGAGCTTGCCCTGGATGTCGCCAGTCGTTTGGTTGAAGGTGACGCTTTCGACCTTGCCGGCCCTCACGTCCTGCACCAGCTCAGAGAACTGCGGGTGCGATCCCTGCGGCTTACTGCCTTTGAACACCACCCACACCATCACCACCAGGCACAGGATGATCAGCCACAGGACGGCGTTACGAACACTTGAATTCATGACATCTCCCAAACTACTACTACGATAAGACGCTAAAAAGTTAGACTACGATTCTTTTGTTAAGTCCCAAATCCGGAGAACCGGCCCCGGACCTCCGTCGGCATTGAACTCCTGGGCGGCCCCGAACATGCGCGCCCACAGGATCTTACCCTCACTCTCAAGGATCGGCCAAGAAGAGCGTCGCCATAAGGGAATCCTGGCGTTTTGAAACATTTCCCGGAGCTTTCGATCGCGTGATTTTCCCACCGGACGGTAGTGGTCACCAGGTCTCCAGCCGCGCAAAACGATGCCTGCGGCTAATTCCACATTCAGATTAGCACACGCCGCAGCGGCGGTTTCATCGGTTTCGAGGCGAATCCCAGCAGCTTCGTAAGTGCCTGGAACGATTACCTCTACCGGGTCAAGCGCGGCCGGATTCGAGACCGCAAGACGAACCCAATCGAAGGATCGGGTGACGTTGACACCCGGCAGCCGCAAGCGGCCTGGCTTCATTTCGAGGATCTGCTCGATGTGCTGAAACTCGATTCCGCGCAAATGGCCCTTGGCCTGTCGGATCGCCTGGCGGACCAGCCTCCGGGCCAGCGCGCGCGGCAGGGATTGCAAGGCGTCGGTGGGTAACTCGACTCCCCATGGGTCCTGGGAGGCGCGAGCGACAGCGGCTGGGTAGCTGGGCGCGGTGCCTTCGGCCCAGAGGCGCTCCTCTTCATAGGCCAAGTCCGCCAACTGCGCGAGCGCCTGATCGATGCGCGGATTCCAATCCCGGCGAAGCTGTGGCAGCACATCATGACGGATCCGATTCCGCGCAAACCGCGGATCGGCATTCGACGAATCCTCGCGCCAGGTGATCTCGTGCGATAGCAGGTATTCGCGCACTTCGTCGCGGCTCAGGTCGATGAACGGGCGCACGAATCCATCTTCAGTGACCGGATGAATCCCGGCGAGCCCCGAGAGCCCAGACCCGCGCAGGACTCGAAACAGAACCGTTTCCGCCTGATCGTCGCGGGTGTGAGCCAGCGCGACGCGATCGCAGGCGCCGTCGCGAATCAAATGAAGAAAAAATTCACGGCGAGCGCGACGCGCCGCCTGCTCCAGATTTCCGCGCGGCGGATTTGGAGCCGATTCAGCGCGATAAAACGGCAACGCGAGCCGCGTGGCGATGGCGGATACAAACCGCTCGTCCTCCTCCGATTCCTCGCCACGCAATTTGTGATTGAAGTGCGCCACGCCGGCGACGTTCGCGCCGATTTCCCGAAGCACGTGCAACAGGCACACCGAATCCGCTCCGCCGGACACCGCGACCACGACGCGGCAACCAGGAGGCAACATGCTATAACGAGAGATAGTTTTGAGCACCCGCTCGAACACGTCCGATGCCTTCCAAGGAAGATTCATTCATTGTAAGTCTCGACGCCGGCAGCTCCTCGGTTCGCGCCTTGTTGTTCGATTCCGGCGCGCGGCCGGTGGAGGGCTACAGCGCGCGGCTTCCCTATCGCGTCGAAACCACCGCGGACGGCGGCGTCGAAATCAATCCTGAAACGCTGGCCGAGCTCGCCATCGATTGTCTAGACGAATTGCATCGCCAGGTGCACGCCGACGGGCTTAAGATTGCGGCGGTCGGAGGCAGCGCATTCTGGCACAGCTTCCTCGGCGTTGGCGAAAATGGCGGGCCTACGCTGCCCATTCTTCATCTGCTCGACACGCGCAGTGCGGCTGAAGTCGCCGAACTACCCGATTCCCACGCACGCACGGGCTGTGTCCGTCACACCAGCTACTGGCCGTCGAAGCTTCTGTGGCTCGCAAAGAATAAGCCTGCCGAATTCGCGGCAACGCGACGCTGGCTTTCCTTTCCAGAATTTCTTTTCGAAAGACTGTTTGGCCAGGCGCGTCTCTCGACGTCGATGGCTTCGGCGACCGGACTCTGGAATCAGAACGCGAACGATTACGACGGAGAGATGTTGGCGGCGGTTCAGGTCGATCGCGCAATGCTTTTTGATCCTCGCGAAATGGATCAGCCCGCGTCCGGACTGCTGCCTGAATATCGCGCCATGTGGCCGGCGTTTGAAGGCATCCCGTGGTTCCCCGCCCTGGGCGACGGCGCGTGCGACAACGTGGGCAGCGGGGCGATCGGCAAGGATCGTTTTTCGCTCATGGTCGGCACCACTGGAGCGATGCGCGTCATTCTGGAAGCTCCAAGAATCAAGATCGCGCGCGGCCTGTGGTGTTACCGTCTGGATCGCAAGCGATTCGTCACCGGCGGCGCGCTTTCAAACGGCGGCGAAGTTTACGCCTGGATGAAGCGGACGCTTCAGGTTCCCAAAGACCTGGAATCTCGCCTGGAAACGGCCACCCCAGGGACGCATGGACTGACGCTGCTTCCGTTCTTTTCCGGCGAACGATCCCCTTACTGGCGAGCCGATCTGCGCGCCGCGATCGCCGGCATGAGCCTCAACACCGAGCCTTTCGACATTATGCGCGCGGCTCTCGAATCGGTAGCTTTGAGATTCCGTGAGATCTACGGACTGCTTTCGCATCACCTGGGACATCCCACGGAAGTGATCGCGTCCGGCGGAGCGCTGCTGCATTCCCCTGCCTGGACGCAAATGATGGCCGATGCGCTAGGCCGTCCCGTGGTCGCCTGCACGGAGCCCGAGGCATCCTGCCGAGGGGCGGCATTGTGGGTGCTCGAACAGATCGGCGCGATCCAGAATATCGCGGCGCTCCCCGCTTCGATGGGAGCCACCTTCGAGCCGCGGGCCGAATTCGAGCCAGTGTATGATCGGATGCTCGCCGAACAACAGGCACTATATAAGAAGCTGTACTAGTATTCCCGCGGAGCCTTGACGACGTGATAATGGGCAGGCACAATGAGACCATGCAGCGCCAACAGGCGGTGGAGATCCTGCAGGCCCACGAGCGCGAACTTCGTGCCGCCGGTATCGCCGGCGTGTCTCTGTTCGGGTCCGTTGCGCGTGACGAGAGCCACCCAGACGATGTGGATGTCGTGGTCCGTCTCAATGAGGGATTCTCACGGCGTGGCCTGGACTACATTGGGCGACTGGACGATCTGGAACAGAGGCTATCCGGAATTCTAGGCTGCAAAGTAGACGTGATCGAAGAACCTGTGAGTACCAGCCGGCTGCAACAAGAGATCGATAGGGATCGAGTCATTGCCTTCTGAAAGACCTGCCCGGCGCCTGGAAGACATCATTGAGAACGCACGGGCGATCCGGCGCTACACCTCCGGATTGGACCTAATTGCATTCGGGGCGGACCCTAAAACGCGCGATGCCGTGGAACGCTGTCTGGAGCGGATTTCTGAAGCGGCAGTAAAGCTCGGCGACGTGGCGGCCGAACCCATGCCGGCGCAGCCATGGCAGGAAATACGCTCGCTGGGCAATCGCTTGCGACACGAATACGATCGAATTCGGGAAGACCGGCTTTGGGATATCGTGCGCAACGACATCGAAGCCCTGGAAGCGGCTTGTGTCGAGGCGTTACAACGGCTGAAAATATCTTTATGAGACTCGGCCTATGACTGCTGACATCCGCGACCGCGCTGCGCGCATCCGCCTGCTTCTGATGGACGTCGACGGCACACTCACCGACGGCCGCCTTCTCAACCTTCCCGGCGCCGACGGAAAAATGGTCGAGACGAAGATGTTCGACTCGCAGGACGGCATTGCGCTGCAATGGCTCAGTTGGTACGGCATCCAGACAGGAGTCATCAGCGGCCGCGTTTCACTCGCCACTGAAGAACGCGCGCGGCAGGTGAGGATGACCTACGTGTACCAGGGTCACATCGAAAAGATTCCGATCCTGGAAGAGATCGCCGCGAAGAGCGGCGTCCCGCTGGATCAGGTTGCCTATGCGGGTGACGATTTAACCGACGTCGTCATCATGAGCCGCGTGGGCCTCGCGATCGCGGTCGCCAACGCGCGGCCGGAAGTAAAGCACGCGGCGCATTACGTCACGACGGCGTCGGGCGGCAGCGGGGCGATCCGCGAGGTGTGTGAGCTGATTCTTCAAGCACAAGGAAAGTGGCCGGAGATTTTGCGCAAGTACCAGGTTGAGTAGGGTCCACGCTCAACGGAGGGGTCAGCCTTCAATGAGATGCGTGCCGTGAGTCACAGCGGCGCCGGCACGCAGAGCGGCGGCGACGTGAACGGCTTCGGCTAGCTCCTGCTCGGTCACGCCGGCCTTTAGCGCCTCCTGCCGATGCACGTCAATGCAATAGGGGCACTGGGTGGTTAGAGCGACGGCGATCGCCATGAGCTCTTTGTATTTTTTCGGAATCGCCCCCTCGGCAAGCGCAGCTTTGTCGTAAGCGCGGAAGGCTGTCATTGCCTCAGGGGAGAGTTTACCGAGCTTGGGCAGCTTATTGAGATTGTCTTTGGAGTACATACTCTTGGGTTCCTTTCAGGTTTAGCCAGTCATCGCTGGAGTCTCGATGAAACACATTTTCAGTTGCGAGCCGCAATCACTTCCAGGTACTCAGCGTCGACCCGGGTGGTTCCGTTGGCCGCCTGATTATGGGTGGACCATAGGTCGACCAGTTCAGTCCGCAGGTCCTCCTGCCCGATCAAGTCGAGAGACGCGAATGCGCGTGACATCGGACCGTAGTTGACACGGAAGAAATCCACCACCTCATGCGGTGGAAAAGGATACTCAAAATGATAGGTTTGAAGCGCAAACTTCAGATCGGCGATCCCTTGACGCAAGCGGTCGCGAACGGTGGCCTCATCGCCCCATAGTACTGGCGAAGGCATGCCGGAGGGAGCGATATGCCGGGCAATCGTTTTGAACATTTGTCCGATGAATCCGCCCGGCGTCCAATTCGCCATGGCGATCATGCCACCTGGCCGGCACACGCGCGTGAGTTCGGCGGCGACCCGTTCGGGACGAGGCGCGAACATTGCTCCAATCAAGCTGACCACTGCGTCAAACTGAGCGTCTCTATACGGCAGCGATTCGGCATCCCCCTCCTCAATAATGACATCCAGTCCCTCCGCGGCCGCGCGGGCACGGGCATTCTGCAGCCAGTTGGTGGCAATGTCGCAAGCGGTAACACGCGCGCCCGCCCTGGCCGCGATCAGGGCGAGTTGCCCCGCGCCACAACCGACGTCGAGCAGCCCGGTTCCGAGTGTGACGCTAAGGCGCTGGAAGAACCGTTCCGCGTCCTTTTCCATGAAGCGGGAAAAGAGGTCGTAGTTTCCGGTCATCCAGGTCATCTTCAGCCGAATCTTGAGTTGTTCAAACTCGTTGGAGGTTGGTGTTTTCTTCGCAATCGTTTTCATCGCCAGCAGCCACCTTTCTTGTTGGATTTGTATCTGTATTGTTTCGATCCTGCTTTACAGTGCGTAGCGCAGGGTCCGGAGTGATTGATCGAGCGTCCAGCATTCTTGACAGAAACGCCCAGTTCATAGAGTCTATGAAAATGGATGCGCTTTCCGAGGTGTTGAGCGTGGTCCGGCTCGACGGGGCACTGTTCTTCAATGCAGAATTTTCCGCGCCCTGGTGTATCAGCTCAGCTCAATCCACGGCGATGGCTCCTTATCTTTCCACCGAGGGGAGGCACCTGATCACTTATCACTTCCTAATGGAGGGGCGCGCCTATGCGAGACTGCCCGACGGACGCCGGGAGGAACTGACCGCCGGAGACATTGTGATCTTCCCTCACGGGGATGCTCACGCATTGGGCAACGGCTCGCCCGAGGAACCGGTGGACGCCCTCCAAACGTTTGCGGAGAATCTAACCCAGGGACTCAAACTTGCCCGCTTCGGCGGGGGAGGCGAGATCACCAGGTTCGTGTGCGGATACCTGGCGTGCCAGCCACGACTGAGCGAGGTCTTTCTGGCCGGCTTGCCGAAGATGATAAAAGTAAATGCCGCCGACAAACCGTCAGACCAAGGGCTTGAAAACTCAATCCGATTCTCGGTCGGAGAAGTGAACGGATCGATTGCAGGCAGTAGCCTGGTGCTCGCCAAACTGTCGGAAGCGCTTTTTGTGGAGACGTTGCGGCGCTACATCAACGCGCTGCCTCCCGATCAGATCGGCTGGCTCGCAGGCGCAGGCGACCCGCTGATCGGCCAAGCTCTCGCGCTGTTGCATAAGCAGCCGGCCCGTCCCTGGACCATCTCGGAACTGGCACGGGGCATTGGTCTGTCGCGTACGCGGCTGGCCGAACGTTTCCGCCATTTTCTGGGAGAGTCCCCCATGGCCTACCTGGCCCAATGGCGGCTGAAACTGGGAGCGGAGATGCTGGAGTCCACCGAGAACAGCGTCGCCGAAGTCGCCGCGGCAGTGGGCTATGGCTCGGGCGCTGCATTCAATCGCGCGTTCAGACGGGCGTTCGGTTGTCCTCCAGCGCAATTCCGCCGTAAGCGCCAGGTCTCGGATGCCCAAATCTCCCTAAAAAGAGGCCGGGACGGCTGATCCAGTCATTTGGTGCACTTCGCCACGATTAAAGTAATATCGTCGTACTGCTCCTGCACGCTGAACTGCTTTACCTCTTCGACGATCGACGCGATGACATCCTTTAGAGGCTTCTCTCGATGCCTTCTCAATGCCTCGATCAGGCCTAGTTCGCCGAACTCTTCTCCAGCCGAGTTGAACGATTCAGTGATCCCGTCGGTATAAAGGACCAGCGTGTCTCCCGGAAACAACGGGCACTCGGCGATGCGGCAATCCCATTCTTCGAACAGCCCCATCACCGTGCAGGTGGAATGGAGCCTCGCAATCTTGTTGTCCTGCCGCAGGACCAGCGCCGGAAGATGTCCGCAGTTCGCGTAGCGCAGGCGCTGGCTGGTGTCGTCATATTCGGCGAAGAAGAGCGTGGCGTAGGCGCTGGCGTTGGTACTTTCGTAGAACAATTGATTTACCGATTTCAACCAGCGCTCGGTCTGGTCGAGAGCGATGGCGCATTGGCTGCGAAGATTCGCCTGCAGATTGGCCATGAGCAGCGCCGCTGCGATTCCTTTGCCCGAAACGTCGGCGATCACCAGTCCGAAGCGTCCTCGGCCCAGATCCAGAAAGTCGTGATAATCGCCGCCCACCTGGCGAGCCTGGACGCAAGCGCCTGCGTATTCCAGAGTCTGCATGGCCGGAAGTTTTTGAGGAAACAGCCGGGCCTGCACTTGTTTCGCGATCTCCAGTTCCTGCGCCGCGCGGCGTTCCAAGTCCAGCTTCTCAGCGGTGCGACGACGTTGCGCGTCGATTTCGCGATTCACTTCGTCGAACCCAACCAGCGCGAAGGAATTTCCATCCGGATCCATGAATCGCGTGAATACTCCGCCCCAGACAGCCGCTTCGGGCGCGATGGAACCGGGAGTCGACGTTCCACGTTCATACTTGACGCGCCTGAGACGCGGTGTAAAAAGAAACCGGACGCCACGGCAGCTCCACTGTTGATACTTGGCGATGACATCTTCGGTGACGAATACAATTCCGGTCGACCGGCCGATGAGCCTGTGCTCCCTCGTGTCGGGCGGCGGCGCCACCAGCGTGAGGACCGCAGTTCCATCGGGAGGCGCAACCGCGATCCACCGTTCACCGGTTTGGAGGCGGGCATCGAAGGCCAGATCGAATCCGAGCTGGTCCACGTAGAATCGTAAACTTTGTTCCTGGTCCCGGACGAAAACGTTAACGGCGTGAACGCCCAGAAAGGCGCTCGACGCGTTGGTTCCATTCGGAGCGGGGGAATCGGGCATTGAAGCGATTATAAGTCCTGGCCTCTACGGGAGACGCGAGGGAAGCGGATCAGCGGTTATTCTGGAGTGAACGTGAAACTCGGTATCGAAATCACCGCCAACGACGACCCGGGCGTGCTGCATCAACTCACCGGCGTCATCGCACATCATGACGGCAACATTGTCAGCGTGGAGATCGTCGAACACAAGCCGCCGTCGACCAGGATCGTTTTTGAAATCGATCTCCCCGGCGAGCCGGTTCGGCTGATGGATCAGTTGAACGCGCTGCCCATCGTGCAAAGCGCCGCTCAAGTGGAAACGATGGAGCGCGTATATGGAAAGCGCATCATCATCATGGGCGGCGGCGCACAGGTGGGGCAAGTCGCGCTGGGCGCGATCACCGAAGCCGACCGCCACAATATTCGCGGCGAACACATCTCGGTGGATACGATTCCGCTGGTCGGCGAAAAGCCGCTGGCCGCCGCCGTGCGAGCCAGCGCCCGATTGCCGCGCGTCAAGGCGATCGTGCTGGCCGGATCATTGATGGGCGGCGAGATCGAACAGGCGGTGCGCGACGTCCGCGCGCTGGGACTCCTGGTGGTGAGCCTCAACATGGCCGGCAGCGTTCCCGATGCCGCCGATCTGGTGGTGACCGATCCGGTCCAGGCCGGGGTCATGACCGTAATGGCCGTCGCCGACACCGCGAAATTCAGCGTCGACAGGCTCACGCGGCGCGTGTTCTAGCGGGAATGACGGTACACCTGACCTCGCGTGTCCACGGATGCCACTGCGATTAGATTCGCCTTGAGATCTACGGTGAACAGGATCCTCCACCCGCCAACACGCGACTTCCGTACGCCGGCTCGGCCGACCAACGCGGACGAAAGGCGCGCATCCACGTACATCTGGCGGGTCAACTGCTACCTCATGGAGCCGCTTTTGAATTCTTGAGCGAAACTTCGTGTCAGCGCGCTGGATGGACTTCCGCGCTTCGTCCGAAAGGACGACCCTATAGTTCACACTGGGTGCTGGCGCTCAAATTCTTCGAGCGAAACCACCCGGCCGGCGGCAATGTCGTCGAGCCCGCGATCAAGCGATTCGAGGGCTTCGGCATCCAGGGGCGCGCCGTCGGCATCCGCAGCGTCCCGCAGGTCATCGAGCAATTCCCGCGCATGGTCCTCGGAGAGGTCGTCGATAAGCCGATGAAGCTCTTCCTTTGCCGTCATGACGGGCCCGAATCCATTCTATCGAACAAACCCCTTGACTTCATAAGGGACGAACTTATTGACCGAATTCGCATCCGCGATCTCGATCTTCGTCCGCACCGGCGGATCGATTCCGAGGGCCTTCAAGGGAAACCGCACGTCGATGAAACGATCCGTCACCGCGATCAATGGATCGGTCTTCTCCGCCACGCTCGCGCTATAAACTGCGTTGTCGCCACGCCGTACCGAGACCGAGTACGAGACGAAATGACGATGCGTGGTCGCCTTGCCGTCCCCGCCAAACGTCGCCTGGTCGCCAACGAAATCCGCGACATCGAAGGTGAACTCGCGCGACGGCGGTCCGGCCATGTGGATTTTCATCACCGGCCAGTCGCGCGGCACGCCACTTCTCAGATTGGGAAAAGTGCCCTTCACTTCGGTGTTTGGAGGCGGAAGGGCGCTGGCGGCTTCGATTCGCAGATATAGGAACGACTCATCGTAGGTCCCTTGCAACTTCCACCGCAGCTCTTCCGGCCTATAGTATTTGGCGTTCATGGTCGCGCGCAGCACGTTGTCCCATGGCGATCCCGCGCGCGCGAAGGCTCCGTCGGCAGGCGGAAGCAATACATACAGCGACGCCGGATCGAGGGGAACGTTACTCCACGACTGGTCCAGAATCTTCCATGTCCCGTTTTCGCGGATGAACCGCATGTTCAAAAACTGATCGTCCATCGTTCCGACCAGTGCAGCCATGTCGCCCTGAACCAGCATCTTCGTGACGCCGTACCGGACCGAAGGACGCGGCCGGATCCGGTCCTTCATTCCTGAGACGTCGCCAACGAATGCTCTGGGCGACCATAGATCGATCCAGGCCTGCCCATTGCCGGTCTGCTCCGCCTTTTCCATCTGCCGGTAGACCGCGAGGACGCCATCCTCTGGACGCTGTGCATTGCACATGAAAGTGCAGATGGTGAGAACCAGGATCAGGATGCGCATATTCGATCCATCGGTAGAACAGCTCCGTGGGATTACTGGCTGGATGTTGGGTCTGGCGTAATCACGCTAATGATTTTCCAATGTATTGGCCGATTCCAAAAGCGTCGGACCCCGCTAGCTCGCGTTCGCGGTTCGGTGCCACGGGGTTGGTTTTGAGGCGCGACAGTCATGAAGCGCGTACGGGAAATCTAAGACAGCGTATTCACGGACGCGATATGACGGCTCTCAAACGCCTCTATCGCGGGCTCCTGTTGCAGGATGTAGCCCAGCTCGTCCACGCCTTCCAGCAGACAATGCTTCGAAAACGCATCGATGGGAAATTCGACCGTGCGTCCATCGGCGAGTGTCAGGGTTTGCGCTTCCAAATCGATCTTCACGATCGCGCCCGGCGATTGCAGCAGCGCTGCATGCATCTCGGCCGGAACAACAATCGGCAGCAACCCGTTCTTCAGCGAATTCTGACGAAAAATATCGGCGAACGACGTACTGATGACTGCGCGGAATCCGAACTGCAGCAAAGCCCACGGCGCGTGCTCCCGCGAGCTGCCGCATCCGAAGTTATCGCCCGCGACCAGAACGTGCGCGTCGACGGCCTCCGGACGATTCAACACGAAGTCGCTTCTCGGCGCGCCGGATGCATCGTAACGCCAGTCGCAAAAAAGCTGGTCGCCCAGCCCGGCCTTGGAAGTTGTTTTCAGAAAACGAGCCGGAATGATCTGGTCCGTGTCGATATTGTCGATCGGCAGAACCACGTAGGCGCTCTCGAATCTCTTAGGAGTCACTTCACGCTGGTTCTGATTCACGACATACGCGCTTTCGAATTTCATGGCATTCCTTACAAAAGGGTCCTCACGTCGGTGATGACGCCGGTCACGGCAGCCGCGGCCGCAGTCATGGGGCTGGCCAGGAATGTACGCCCGCCTTTGCCTTGCCGTCCTTCGAAGTTTCGATTGCTAGTGGAAACACTGTACTCGCCGGGCTGTAATTGATCGCCGTTCATGGCGATGCACATGGAGCAGCCAGCTTCGCGCCAATCCGCGCCGGCTTCGCGGAAGATCGTGTCGAGTCCTTCCGCCTGCGCTTGGGCTTTCACTTGTTGCGATCCGGGCACTACCATTACACGAACGTTGGGACTCACCTTGCGTCCCTTCATGATCGCGGCCGCGGCGCGCAGATCGGAGATGCGCGAGTTGGTGCAGCTTCCGATGAACACCACATCTATCGCATGGCCAGCCAGCGGCTGGCCGCCAACGAGTCCCATATACCGCAGCGCCTTCGCCAATGTCTCGCGCTCCATCGCGTCGCCGATCGAGGCCGGATCCGGCACCGCCGCGGAAATCGGAATGCCCATACCGGGATTGGTGCCGAACGTAATCATCGGCTCGAGCGTGTTGGCGTCAATCGTCAGTTCGCGATCGTACGTCGCGCCTTCGTCCGTCGCCAGCGTGCGCCAGCGGGCCACTGCGGCATCGAAATCCTTCGGCGCGAACGGCCTTCCAGCGACGTACTGATAGGTCACGTCATCCGGCGCGATCAAACCAGCGCGCGCGCCGCCTTCGATCGACATATTGCAAACCGTCATGCGCTCTTCCATCGAAAGGGCTCGAACCGCCGATCCGCAGTACTCGATGATGTGGCCGGTCCCGCCGCCGATTCCGATCCGGGCGATCAGCGCCAGAATAATGTCCTTCGCGCCCACACCAGGTTTCAATGTCCCGTCCACGTGCACCGCGAACGTTTTCGAAGGCCGCTGCAGCAGGCATTGTGACGCGAGCACATGCTCCACCTCGCTGGTCCCGATGCCGAAGGCGACCGCTCCGAAAGCTCCATGCGTCGCCGTATGCGAATCGCCGCAGACCACGGTCATGCCAGGCTGCGTCAGCCCCAGCTCCGGCCCGATCACGTGAACGATCCCCTGCCGGTCGCTGCTCAGACCGTAGCAGCGGATGCCGAAGTCGCGGCAATTCTGTTCGAGCTTTTCGACTTGAGCCGCCGCAATTTGATCGACGATCGGCAATCCACGCGGCGTAGTCGGCGTCGAATGATCGGTGGTGGCGATGGTCAGATCCGGCCGCCGCACCTTCAAGCCGCGCTTCCTCAATCCATCGAACGCCTGCGGTGACGTGACTTCGTGGACCAGGTGCAGGTCAATATACAGCAGCGCCGGCGCACCCTCACGCTGCGCGATGACGTGCTGGTCCCAGATTTTCTCGATGATGGTTCGCGGTTTCCTATTCGCGTGCATTCACGTTCATTAACGGCCAAGAATTCTTTAGATCTGTTCCACAACCGCGCGCGCGACTTCATCCGTCGTCGCCGGCTTGCCTTTCGGTTTCAAATCCGCGGTCACCCGCCCGGAATCGAGGACGCGCCCGATGGCGTCCTCCACCGCGCGAGCTTCTTTCGCCAACCCGAACGTATAGTCCAGCATCGCCGCCGCCGATCCGATGGCTCCCAAGGGATTCGCTTTGTTCTGGCCCGCGATATCCGGCGCCGATCCGTGCACCGGCTCGTACAATCCCTTCGATTCGCCCAGCGACGCCGACGGCAGCATACCTATCGACCCCGCCAGCACGGCGCCTTCGTCGCTCAAAATATCACCGAACATATTTTCGGTCACCAGCACATCGAACCGGCGCGGATTGAGCACCAGTTGCATCGCGCAATTGTCCACCAGCAGATGATCCAGCGCGACATCCGGAAACTCGCGCGCGACTTCGATCACCACTCGCCGCCAGAGCTGCGAGTTTTCGATCACGTTGGATTTATCGACGCTAGTCACTTTTTTACGCCGCCCGCGCGCCAGTTGAAACGCCTTGCGCGCGATCCGTTCGATTTCAACGCGCGTGTACATCATCGTGTTGACCGCGTGATCGTCGAAAATCCCGCGCGGCTGCCCGTAGTACAGCCCTCCGGTCAGCTCGCGCACGATAATCATGTCGGTGCCGGTCACGATCTCATTTTTTAAGGGAGACGAATCCACCAGCGCCGGCCACATCTTCACGGGCCGCAGGTTTGCATACAGTCCCAGCGCTTTCCGGATCCCCAGCAGTCCTCGCTCTGGACGTTTCTCCGGCGGCTCATTGTCGAACTCCGGCGACCCGACCGCGCCCAGCAGCGTCGCATCCGCGGCCAAAGCTTTGTTCAGCGTGTCATCCGGCAGCGGCGATCCCGTTTTGTGAATCGCAACACCGCCAATCAAGCCCTCGCTCAACTCAACTGAATGGCCGAAATGATCCGCGACAGCCTCCAACACTTGCACGGCCGCACACGTAACCTCCAAGCCGACACCGTCGCCGGCCAAAACCAAAATCTTCAAAACCATTTAGTTTGATTCTATCTGCGTTTATCGGCGTTCATCTGCAGCCATCAATCCGCCGCGGCTTCGGAAGCCTTCATCTGCTGGATCACCTCACGCGCCAGATCGGCGATCTCGTCGTTCCGCAGGCCCTTCTTCCGGTCCGCCAGCGCCGTGAATCGCTGATACACGATGTCCAGCTCTTCGCGCCGCAGCGGGATTCCCAGATCGTCCAGCCGCTTCGCCAGTGCATGCCGGCCGCTGTGCTTGCCCAGCACCAGCCGCGTCTCCGGCACCCCCACGCTGTGCGGCTCCATGATTTCGTAGGTGGTTCGCTCCTTCAGAAACCCGTCCTGATGGATGCCGGCTTCGTGCGCGAACGCATTCTCGCCGACGATGGCCTTATTCGGTTGCGGCCCGAACGTGATCAATGACGCCAGCAGCTGGCTCGCCGGGAAAAGCTGCTCGGTTACGATACGCGTCTCAAAGGGCAGCTTGTCGCGACGCGTATTCATCGCCATGATGATCTCTTCGAGCGCGGCGTTTCCGGCCCGCTCGCCGATTCCGTTGACGCAACATTCGATCTGCCGCGCGCCCGCAAGCAGCGCGGCCAGTGAGTTGGCTGTCGCCATCCCCAGATCGTCGTGACAATGCACGCTGACGATCGCCGAATCGCCCAGCGCTTTCACCATCCGGCCGATCATCGAGGCATATTCGTCCGGAACCGTGTAGCCCACCGTGTCCGGAAGATTCACGGTCCGGGCGCCGGCCGCGACCACGGCCCGCGAAATCTTTTCCAGATAATCCCAATCCGTGCGCGTGGCATCCTCGGCCGAAAACTCGACGTCGTCTACGTAACTGCGCGCCAGCGCCACTGCGGCGCAGGCTTCTTCCAAAACCTGCTGCTGCGATTTTTTCAGCTTGAACTTCAGGTGAATATCGCTAGTCGCGATAAATGTATGGATGCGCGGCCGCCGAGCATGCTTCAGAGCCTTCGCGGCTTCCTCCACATCCGGCTTGTTGGCGCGCGCCAGCGCGGCCACGTTGGCCCACGGAAACTCGCGGCTGATGGCGTCCACTGCTTCCGAGTCACCTTCCGACGCAATCGGGAACCCTGCTTCCAGAATATCGACGCCCAGATCCACCAGCTTGGCCGCCATGCGGAGCTTTTCCGGCACGGTCATGCTGCAACCCGGCGACTGCTCTCCATCGCGAAGAGTAGTATCGAATATATAGACACGATCAGCCATGCTCCAAGAATGACATCGGCGGAAAGATTTTACAAATTTATAATTCTCAGTGATGTATAATGGATACTTATGGAAATGCACCCTCTGAGGGTCTTCCTAACTGTAGCCAACGAAAAGAGTTTTTCCCGCGCTGCGGAAAAGCTGCTGCGGACGCAACCCGCTGTGTCCCTATCCATTCAGCGGCTGGAGGCCGAGCTAGGGGAGAAACTGATCGACCGGTCGGCCAAAGACCTGCAATTGACCGACGCCGGAATCATCGTCCTGGAATATGCGCGCCGGTTCGAAAACCTGCAAGGCGACCTGGAAAATGCGCTGGCCGAGCTTCGCGACAAGTCGTCGGGCCGGCTGACCATTGGCGCGAACGAATCGTCCACGCTGTACCTGCTGGATCACATCGAGCGCTATCGCCGGCAGTATCCTCGCATCAAAGTGCAGATCCGCCGGAGCCTGTCGAGCAAGATTCCCACGGAGATCATCGATGGTGAACTGGAACTGGGCTTGCTAACCTACGATCCCGAAGACGACCGCCTCATCACGCGCGTCATCTATACCGATCATCTGGCATTCATCGTGGCGCCGGACCACCGGCTCGCGACGCGGCAGGACATTTCCATCACCGAACTGGGCGAGGAGACCTTCATCGCGCACAACGTTGTGTCGCCGTACCGCGCCCTGGTGATTCGCGAGTTCCAGCGCTACAAAGTTCCTTTGCACATGGATCTGGAGATGCCGACCATAGAAGCAATCCGAAAAATGGTCCAGCGCAACGAAGGCGTGGCATTTTTACCGCGCATGGTGGTGGAGGAAGAAGTTCGCCACGGCATTCTGTGCGAAGTGCGCGTCAAGGAGATGAACGTGGATCGCCCGATCCGGCTCGCGTATCCGGCCCGCCGCGCGCTGAGCCACGCGGCGCAGGCGTTCCTGGATCTGGTTCAATCGTGATTCAATCCGCTCCATGTGGCGTACGCACTCGTGCGTGCCGCGTCGATACTTTCTCGACGCCATATCGCGCGCAAATGGACCAGGCGTCGAGACGAGTCTCGACGCGGCACGCACGAGTGCGTACGCCACATGGAGTTTGAGAAACAAGGCCGCGCGTAGCAATACTGAAAAGTAGATGAAGATCCTGTTGTTCGCCGCCACTACCGGCTATCAAGTCCGCGCGTTCGGCGATGCCGCAAAGCGCATGGGAGCCGAGCTGGTGCTGGCAACCGATCGCTGCCACGTTCTGGACAATCCGTGGGGCGACGACGCGGTTCCCATGCAGTTCGAGGATGCGGTATCGGCTCGTGGACCTTTCGATGGAATCGTCGCAGTAGGAGATCAGCCCGCATTGGCCGCGGCGCAGGCGGCGGAGCGAATGGGATTGCGCTTCCATCCGTCCGAGGCCGTGCGCGCGGCAAAGAACAAGCACTTGTCGCGGGAACGCTTCAAAGCCGCCGGCCTGCTGACTCCCGAATATCATCTGGATGCCGGAGCGGTCCGCTATCCCTGCGTTCTCAAACCGGTGGGCCTGTCCGCCAGCCGCGGCGTGATCCGCGCCAATAACGACGAGGAGTTTGCAGCGGCCTACGCGCGAATCCAGAAGATGCTGGAGCACGAAACCGAGAAATCCATTCAGGTGGAAGACTTCATCCCTGGCCGCGAATTCGCCGTCGAAGGATTGGTCACCAGCGGAGTTTCGCGCGTGCTCGCGCTGTTCGACAAGCCTGATCCTCTGGACGGTCCGTTTTTCGAAGAGACTATCTACGTGACACCGTCTCGGGAATCCGATGCCATTCAGCGCGCCATTCGCGAGACCACGCAGCGTGCTGTCACCGCTTTAGGATTGAGCGATGGGCCGATTCACGCCGAAATGCGCGTGAACGATCGCGGCGTGTGGATGCTGGAGATCGCCGCCCGGCCCATTGGAGGATTGTGCTCGCGCGTGCTCCAATTCGATTCCGGCGCGAGCCTTGAGGAAGTGATTCTCCGCCACGCGATCGGAGAAGATGTATCGCGGCTAAAGCTGGCCTCTGGCGCAAGCGGCGTCATGATGATCCCCATTCCACGCGCCGGAATCTATGCGGGCGCCGATGGCATCGAACGCGCGCGCTGCGTCGAAGGCATCGAAGACGTTCTGATTACCGCGAAAGAAGGACAGATGCTGCTTCCGTTGCCCGAAGGCGGCAGCTATCTGGGCTTTATCTTCGCGCGCGCCGATACGCCCGAGTCCGTCGATCGGGCGCTCCGCGAATCTCACGCGAAACTCGAATTTCGTTTCGCCACCGCTCTTCCCGTCGTAAGATAAAAGACTGTGAATGTTTCCATTCTCGGTACCGGCTATGTCGGCCTGACCACGGGCGCGTGCCTGGCATTTCTGGGCCACAAAGTCACGTGTGCGGACGCAGACGCGCGCAAGATCGAGATGCTTGAAAACGGCGAAGTGCCGTTTCATGAGCCGCATCTCGGAGAGCTCATTGCGGAGGCGCGCTGCAACCTTAAGTTCACCACTGAATACGCCCACGCCATACCGGGTTCCCAAGTCGTGTTCATTGCCGTCGGGACACCTTCGGGACCGAGTGGCGCACCCGATTTGCAGTACCTGCAAGCCGCGGCGCGCGGCATCGGCGAGCATCTGTCGGAAGGCTTCACCGTAGTGGTGAACAAGTCGACGGTGCCCATCGGTAGCGGCAACTGGGTGGGATCGCTGGTGCACGAAGCGTTCGAGCAGCGCCACGGCCGCAAGGCCCGCGAAACGTTCGCGGTGGCCTCCAATCCGGAATTCCTGCGTGAAGGAACCGCGCTGCGCGACAGTCTTTATCCGGATCGCGTAGTCATCGGCGCGGACGAAGAGCTGACCGCCGAGGTGTTGTACACGCTGTATCGCCCCATTCTCGATCAGACCTTTCAATCTCCTTCGTATCTGCCGCGTCCGGAAAGGCTGGGCGCGGTTCCGCTGATCTCCACCGATCTGGCTTCGGCGGAATTGATCAAGTACGCTGCCAATGCGTTTCTGGCGCTGAAGATCAGCTACATCAATGAAATCGGTCTGCTTTCGGAAAAAGTCGGCGCGGATATTGCGCAGGTGGCCAAGGGCATGGGCCTGGACGCGCGCATCGGCACGCGCTTCCTGCAATCCGGAATCGGATGGGGCGGATCGTGTTTCGGCAAGGACACCGCGGCACTGATCGCGACCGCGGAAGAGTACGGCCTCGAAATGCCGATCGTGAAAGCGGCGCGCGAAATCAATCGGCGGCAGCGCGAGCGCGTGGTGGACAAGCTGCTGGGCGAGCTAAGGATTTTGAAAGGCCGAACCGTAGGGTTGTTCGGTCTCGCATTCAAACCGCATACCGACGATCTTCGCGAGGCTCCTGCGATCGACATCGCTCGCAAACTGATTGAGCGTGGAGCGCGCGTCAAGGCGCACGATCCGGTGGCCATGGATCGTTTCCGGCGCGAGCACCCCGATCTCAACATCACGCTGTGCGAGAATCCCGAGGAAGTCGCGCGCGATTGCGACGCGGTGGTCCTGGTGACGGAATGGCCGCAGTACCGCGAAATGGACTGGGAAGCCCTGGCGCGAGTGATGAAGACCGCGATCGTTCTCGACGGCCGCCTGGCGCTCGATCGCGCCCGGATGTCGCGGGCAGGATTCAAGTATTTAGGGTTAGCCTGTTAACGAATCGCCAACGCGCGATCCTCGCGGCCGTCAGTTGAGGCGCGACAGTAATGGAGCGCGTTGGCAGGGGAAACAAAAAGATGCCGCTACACCGCTGGAACGAAGTTCCCAAGGAACAGATCACGCCGCTTCTGGCGCGTCAGATGATTCACACGCAGACCATGACCATCGCCCGAATCGAGCTGCGCAAGGGCGCTGCGGTTCCCGAGCATGCGCATCACAACGAACAAGTCACTACGCTCGAACGAGGCCGGATGCGATTCGTCCTCGACGGAGCCGAAGTGATCGTGAATGCGGGCGAGTCTTTGCATATCCCGGCGAATGTGCCGCACTCGGCCGAAGTGCTGGAAGATACGGTGGCTCTAGAGCTGTTCTCACCTCCGCGCGAGGACTGGATTCGCGGCGACGACGCATATTTACGAAAATAAAAAAAACGGGCGAAAATAGAAGTAGTGAATTACCTGCAGTTGATTCTGGGCGAGCCGGAGGCGAAAAACATCCGGCTGGATCGGGCCGCGCTCGAAATCGCCGCCATCCAGTTTCCCGGCCTTGAAGTGGAGCCGCTGCTGGACCGGTTGAACGAACTGGCGTCGCAACTGGGCGACCGCCTGCGCAACTTCAACGATGGCCGCGACTTTGTCGAGACCGCCCAACGCTACCTTTTTGAGGAACTCGGCTTTCACGGTAACGAGGAAGACTATTTCGATCCGCTGAACAGTTGCCTGAATCAGGTGCTGGAACGGCGCACCGGCATCCCCGTAACGCTTTCGGTCATGTATATGGAAATCGCGCGGAGATTGGCCATGCCGGTATTCGGAATCGGCCTGCCGCGTCATTTTGTGATCCAGTTCGACGACGGCAACTACACAACCTACATCGACCCGTTCCACGGAGGACGCACGGTCACACCCGCTGAATGCTTTGCGCTCGCCGGGGCGCGGGTAGCCGATCCGATGCTGCTGCGGCGCGTGTCGAACAAAGACATTGTGCGGAGGATGGTGCAGAACCTGCACAGCGGCTATCTCAAGCGCAACGACTGGACGCGCGCGGTCCAGACGCTGGATCTGCTAATCCTGGCCGCGCCGGACGGCTCGCACGAACTGGCGGCGGCATTGAAACTCCGCGGCCTGCTGCTGATCGAGTTGAAGCGGTTTCACGACGCCCGTCGCGATTTCGAAAGATACCTGGCATTGGAGCCGCAAGCGTCGGACCGGGCCGAGGTGCAGAAGCAGATCTCGGGAATTCATCAATGGTTGGGGCGCGTGAACTAGCAAGCTGTCCGCGGGGAGAGCCAAGTAGTGGGAGTTCTTGGGGGGCGGACCCCCTGGTCCGCGCGCGATCCCCTGATCGCGCTTACTCTTCTATAAAATCCGGTCGACAGACACGCGGAAAGGCCGATCGGGGGATCGGCCGCGGACCAGGGGGTCCGCCCCCCAGCGATGCAGAGTCTGCGTGTGGAGAGTTTTCCGCAGGCTTCAGCCGGGGCGTGGCTTCAACCACGCATGCCTCTAAGCGGAGCTAAAGCTCCACGCGGGCTGAAGCCCCCCTCCATTGAGCCAGTGTAAGGTGAATACCCGGTCTCGAAACTTTTCGCAATATGGTACTTTGAGGAATCGAGACATGCAGGATTCCTTACCAGACAGTGACGCCGTCTTGGCGCAGTTCAACCGCCTGATCCAGGAATTGCTTCGCGGTAATATGCATCGCAACACCTTCCGGCCGTGGGAGATCGAGTTGCTCCTGGATATCGAAGCTTGCAATCTGCGGGAGGCCTCCAAGCGCGAGACCTTGCGCCGCTACCAAAAAGCCGTCCAGCGCCACATGGAAAAGGGCGCGCGGCTGCCGTTGAAGCTTTCGGAGTATCTGGAAGCGGTCAAGTCCAAGCGCGCGGCGCAGTCACCCGCCTCGGTCGGCTCGACTGAGTTGCTATCCTAGATCCTAAGGAGCATCGTCCTATGGGTTGCGGCAGCGGCGGAGGAATGGGTGGACCGGTAGTAGCGGAAGCCAACAAGAGTGGTCGCATGGTGATGTGCGTCAAGTTCCAGAAGGAGATGCCCGGGTTGGATGAAGTCCCTTTCGACACGCATCCGCTGGGCCAGCGCATCTACGAAAACGTGTCCAAGGAAGCCTGGAAGCTGTGGCTGGAACACATGAAGATGATCATGAACGAGTACCGGCTGAACCTGGGGACGCAAGAGGCGCAGGAATTTCTGCTGAAGCAGATGGAAGACTACTTCTTCGGCGAAGGGTCGGCATTTCCGCCGGGTTACGTTCCGCCGCGGGCAAAGAACTAGACCATTTCTGAAGTTTCCATCCGTGTAGCGAGTCGTCGGGACAGTTTAAATTTGGCAGGTCGGGGCTGCACCACTACCTCACTACGCCGGCTACTGGACTGCTAGCCGTTGCGTAGAGTTTCTTCGGCATTCTGCCCGCGAGATACGCGTAGCGCCCAGCCTGGACTGCCAGCTTCATCGCGGTGGCCATGGAGACGGCATCTTCAGCCTCGGCGATCGCGGTGTTCATGAGGACGCCGTCGTAGCCGAGCTCCATCGCGATGGCTGCGTCGGATGCAGTGCCAACTCCGGCGTCGACAATCAACGGCACTTCCGTAATCATTTCACGCATGATGCGGAGGTTCGTCAAATTCTGAATGCCGAGGCCACTGCCGATCGGAGCCCCCAAGGGCATCACGGCGGCCGCGCCTGCGTCGATCAAGCGGCGGGCGTTCACCAGGTCGTCGTTGGTGTACGGCAGGACCACAAACCCTTCCTTCGATAGCACGCGCGTCGCTTCCAGTAGGCCCTGATTATCGGGAAACAACGTCCGCTGATCGCCGATCACTTCGAGCTTCACCCATTCGGACAGCCCCACTTCGCGGGCGAGTCGAGCGGTGCGAATCGCCTCATCGGCCGTGTAGCACCCGGCGGTGTTAGGGAGTAAGAAATACTTCGATCGGTCGATGAAGTCGAGCAGGGATTCTTTGGACCGGTCCAAATTGACGCGGCGGACGGCGACGGTGACGACTTCGGCTCCCGAAGCTTCATGGCAACGTGCCATTTCGGGATGGCTGCGGTACTTCCCGGTGCCCACAAAGAGGCGGGAATGGAACTTTCGTCCTCCGATGCTCAAGGTGTCACTAAGCGTGTCCATGAGTCCATTCTAAGGCTGATAGCCGACCTGATGAACCCGGTCTGGAGGAAACCTTAAGACTGACCGATCAATGTAGGGAGGGAATCCCGTTCAGCCAATGAAAAAGAATAACTTGTTCAAGTTTTGGGGGATCGCGTTTGTGGTCGCGATCATCGCCACGGGCATTTTTTACGGCCTGTTCGTTTCGAAGATGACCAGCAACACGGGCACAGGAAAAATGCTGGTGGTGGCGGCGAAGGGCTTGAAGCCGGGAACGGTGCTGCAAACCACCGACGTCAGGTTAGTCCCGTGGCAGGGCGAGCAGCTTCCCAAAGGCGCATTTGGAAGCGCGGAAGACGTGACGGGAAAAACCGTGTTTGACGCCATCGGCGAGGATGAGCCGGTGTTCGCGAATCGCCTGGCAACCACTGACAGCGGCGGCGGATCGGGCGTTCCCAGCGGGATGCGGGCGGTTTCGGTGCACGTCACGGATTCGACCGGCGTGCTGGCGCTGCTGCGATCGGGACAAAAAGTGGACGTCCAGGTGGTCACGGGACGCGGTGACAAAGGTGACACGGTGGTCCGCACGGCGCTCGAAGGACTCAAGGTTCTGTCGGTAACGCCGCAGAACGAACTCAGCTCGCAAGGTGCGAGTCTGCCAGTGGTGACGCTGCTGGCGAATCCGCACGAAGCCGATGTGCTGGCGCTGGCCGATTCCGGGGCGCGCGTCCGTCTGGCCTTGCGCAATCCACTGGACGACGAAACGCGCAGCCGGTCGCCACTGGGATTGCCCGGCGTGATGCGTTCCAGCGGTGCATCGAGCAGCGCGAAAACTGGATCCACGGACGACCGGCAGTAACGGAGGCGGCACATGCTCATCGTTTCCGTTGTTGCGTTTTTCATCTTCGTATTCCTTCTGGGCGTGATCGCGGCCACGGCGGCGTGGATGGGTTTTCTCAAGAAGAGCACCGAGGAATCCGAAGCAGCACGAACCGAAGCCGAAAACGCCGCTGAAGATTCAGCCTTATTTCGCGACCAGCGGCTGAGCACCTTGAACGTGTGGGACAGCCTGCTGCACCGCTTCGATTTCATGGAGATCATGCGGACGCGGATCGCGCAAGCGGAACTGGACTGGTCGGTAGGCCGCGTGACGTCCGCGATGCTGCTGTCGGGAACGGTAGTGCTGCTGATCCTGCTGAAATTCGCGGTGATATGGGCCGCTATCGGCGGAGGTATCGCGGCGGCGTACGCTCCCTACGCCTACATTCTTCACAAGCGCAACAAACGCTTCTGGAAATTCCGTGAGAATTTCCCAGACGTGCTGGATTCACTGGCTCGCGCGCTGCGGGCGGGGTATCCACTGTCGGCATCGATGGACATGATCGCTTCGGAAACGCAGCCGCCGGTCTCGGCGGAAATGCGCAAGACGTCGGCGGAAGCGAACCTGGGAATGGGTTGGCCGCGCGCGCTGGATAATCTGGGCCAGCGCATGCCGCTGCTGGAAGTGAATCTGTTTATCTCCGCGGTCCAGCTGCATGCGCGAACCGGAGGCAGGCTGAGCGAAGTACTGGGCGGGCTCGCCGAGAACATGCGTGAAGCGCTGGCACTGCAGGGCGAAGTCCGGTCGCTGGCCGCGCACGGCAAACTGACTGGTGTGATTCTGACCATTCTGCCCATCGGCATCGCCATCATGATGCTGGTGGTCAGCCCGGGCTACATGCAGATACTGTTCAACCATCCGATGGGCAAGACTCTGATCACGGCCGCCATCATATGCCTGGTGCTGGCGCACGTGGTGATCCGGAAACTGGTGGATATCAAAGTATGACCCCCGGAGAGCTTCTGTTCGGATTCTTTTTCTTCATACTGGCGGCGGTCAGCGTGGCCGGCTATGTGTTCGTGCTGCGCCCGTCACGCGTGGAGGGTGCGGAAATTCCGGCGCCGCTCACGCATGAGAGCGAAATGCCGACGGCGCAAGCAGCCATGGTCGACGCCTTCCGGCTGATCGGCGAAGCCATGCCGGACAGCATGGTGCAATCCGACTCGATTCGCAGAAACCTGGTTGCAGCGGGATTCCGCTGGCCTTCGGGCGTCTCGATTTTCGTGGGAATCAAGTGCGCCGGAGCGCTGATGCTCGCCATGGCGGGCGTATGGTCGGCATTCACGTTTGGGAACATTTCATCGGGAGCATTTCTCCCCTTCATTTGTGGACTGGGATTCGGGTACATGCTTCCGGACCGGATCCTGGATCGACTGGCCCGCAGGCGCGTGGAACGTCTGCGGCGCGGTCTGCCGGCGGCGCTCGACCTACTGGTGCTGGCGGTGGAAGCGGGACAGGGGCTGGACGCGGCGATCCTGGATACCAGCCGCGGACTCCGGGTGGCGTATCCCGACCTGGCGGCGGAGTTCACCCAGCTTCAACTCGAGCTGAAAGCCAACACCACGCGTGCGGACGCATTAAGAAATTTCGCCGAGCGCAGCAAGGATCTGGAACTGCGCAAATTCGCGAACCTGCTGATCGATACGGACCGGTTCGGCACCAGCCTGGGTCCGGCCTTGAAGACGCACGCGCGGTATCTGCGCATCCGCTTCCGGCAGATGGCGCAGGAGAAGGCGCGAAAAGTCGGCGTAAAGCTGATCTTCCCGGTGTTCTTCCTGATTTTCCCGTCGGTGATCCTGGTAACGCTGGGACCGGCGGTGATCCTGATCTTCACGCAGATGAAGAACATGTTGGCGCAGTAACCGAAAAGACACGTGGCCGCGAATACACGCGAATGAACGCAAATTCGTGCCAGGAGACTGCGACGTTCTTGAGGCGGTGTGCATCCAACCGGGGTGACCGCGGTCATTGAATCCGACGTCACGCTCCGGGATGGAACTCCCGTGCATATCCGGGCTATCCGGCCCGAGGACGATCACGTCCTGGTGGACCTGTTCAAGCATCTTAGCCCCCAATCGATTTATCAACGTTTTTTCACTGCCATGCCGGATCTGACGCCGGTTATGGCGCGTTATCTGGCCAATGCGCATTACTCCAATCGGCTGGCTCTGGTCGCGGAATCGGGTGGCGAGATGATCGGCGTCGGGCGCTACGAGCGGACCAACGATCCCGGACTGGTCGAGCTGGGATTGGTGGTGGTCGACGAATGGCAGGGTCGCGGGCTGGGGCGGATTCTTCTGCGCGAGACTGTGCGCGCGGCCGAGGCCAACGGGATTCGCCGTTTCCGCGCGGATGTACTGGCCGAGAATCGCAGGATGCTGAAACTGCTCGCCGAAGAATGCGAAATCGAGAGCCGCAAAACCGAGGCCGGCATCACCAGTTTGCTCCTCACCTTGCGGTCGCAATCGACTGCCGGATCTGATCTACCGCGTCCTTGATCTTGAAGTCCACAAACATCTTTCCCAATTCGGGCGTCGCCTGCGTGGGATCGCCCGTGACGCCCATCTTGCCCGTGTCCGCGGCGAGTTTGTCTTTGCGAATCCACTTATGATCTTTATCGATGAACATCACTTCGGACGTGTCGTCGATGCCCGCGTGTTGATCGATCGCCATTTTGCGCTCCGTCAGATACGCCCTCATCTGCTCCTTTTCTTTGAAATACAGATCGGGAATGTAATAGATGTGCACTCCTTTCGATCGCCATACCGGATCGAGGTTGGCTGCGACGCGTTTCAACGCTTCCTGTCCACCACCGCCGTGATCGCACATCAGGACGACATTCTTAAAACCTGCGGAAATAGCGGACAATGCCACATCCTGGGCGATCAGGCCGAACGCCTGTTCGGACACGTTGACGCTGCCGGGAAATCGCATGTGGCCGGTTTTCTGGACCGGATCGCCCGTCGGCGCGAAAGGGATGGTGGGGTACACCAGCGCGTTCCCGAGCTGTTCGGCAATCCTTTGCGCGATGTAATGGGCCAGGAATAAATGCTTGCCCAGCGCCATGCCGGGCCCATTCTGCTCGATGCTTCCCGCGTAGTAAATGGCGGTCGTCTTGCCGGCGTCGATGGCGTCGCGCACCTCGGTCCAGGTCAAGTCTTCGATGAGCACGGATTGCGACTGGGCGGGCAGCAGACAGGCGGACACGACGAGGAGAGCCGGGATTTTCATGGGCGCAGAATAGCACGGCAACGTGCATAGTTGCGGACTCGCCCGCGGATCATTAACCTGATCCTATGTTCAAGTTCTCTTTCGCTGCTGTCCTCATTGCAGGATGTGCGTTCGCTCAGAATAGTGTTTCGCCCGAAAAACAGGCGGCCATGAAGGCTGATCTGACGGGCGAGATCGATCATATGAAAAAGCAAGCTCAAGTGATGGTCGATAGCGTATTCAGCTTCGGCGAGCTTGGTTTTCAGGAATTCGAGACGTCCAAGTACCTGACCGGCATTTTGGAAAAAGAAGGCTTCAAGGTCCAGCACGGTTTCGCCGGGATTCCCACGGCGTGGATCGCTTCCTGGGGCGAAGGCAAGCCGGTGATCTCGCTGGGATCGGACATCGACGATATTCCACAGGCGTCGCAAAAGCCGGGCGTCGCGTGGCATGAGCCGATGATTGAAGGCGCGCCAGGTCATGGCGAAGGGCACAACTCAGGTGTGCCGCTGAACATCATCGCGGCCATCGCGGTCAAGAAAGTGATGGAGCGCGAACATATGAAGGGCACGATCCGTTTGTGGCCAGGCGTGGCCGAGGAATTGGTCGGGACCAAGGCCTACTTCGTGCGCGCCGGGATGTTCAAAGATGTGGACATCTGCCTGTTCACACACGTCGCGAACAACCTGGCGGTTTCGTGGGGACCGAGCGGGCAGAACGGGTTGGTCTCGCTCGAATACATGTTCAAGGGCGAGAGCGCGCACGCGGCAGGGAATCCATGGCGCGGGCGCAGCGCCCTGGATGCCGTCGAGCTGATGGACGTCGGCTACAATTTCCGTCGCGAACATTTGCGGCTCGCCACGCGCGTCCACAACGTGATCACCAATGGAGGCGATCAGCCCAACGTCGTTCCTCCCAACGCGGCCGTCTGGTATTACTTCCGCGAAGCCGATTACGACCACATCATGAACCTGTGGCGCATCGGCGACAACATGGCCAAAGCGGCTACGCTGATGACCGATACCGAGTACACGTCGCGCCTGCTAGGGAGCGCGTGGCCCGGCCACTTCAGTAAGCCGATCGCCGAGGCGATGTACGAAAACATCAAGAAAGTTGGTCTGCCGGTGTGGTCGGATGACGATCAGAAACTCGCTCGCGCGTATCAGGCCGAATTGAAGCAGCCGGTTCGCGGCCTGGCGACGAAGATTTCAGAAATGCGTCCACCGCGCGAAGTCAGCGACAACGGCGGCGAAGATGGCCAGGCCCAGCAGCCGATGGGCGGCGGCTCGGACGACATCGGCGACGTTTCGTGGACCGTGCCCACCGTGACGCTACGCTTCCCGTCGAATATTCCGGGCGGTCCCGGTCACAACTGGGCCAACGCAATCTCCATGGCGACGCCGATCGCGCACAAAGGCGTGATCGCGGGCGCAAAGGTGCAGGCGATGACCATGATCGACATCCTGACGCATCCGGAGCTGGTCAAGGCGGCGCAGGATTACTTCAACAACGTCCAGACTAAGGACATGAAGTACAAGACGTTCCTGCGTCCGGACGATAAGCCGGCAACGTGGTTGAACGAAAAGACCATGGCGCTGTATCGCGAGCGGATGAAGCAGATGTACTACAATCCGGCGAAGTACGACACGTATCTGGAACAGCTCGGGATCAAGTATCCGACGGTGCGGAGCGCGCCCGCGAGTGGGACGCCGGAGAAGAACTAACGCTATTTCTCGGCAGTACGCATCAATACGCCGCTTTTTGGGTGCACGTACAATCCACGCACCTGGTGGATTCTTCCGAACCCGTCATTGCTCATCAGCTTTCGACCGTCAAACCAGCACTTCGTGGCGACGAAGCTTTCGATCAAGGCGCGTATCTCGATCCCGAGAAAGCTGCGGGCGTCGGCTGAGGCGCAAACCTCGGAATAGACCTTGCTCCAATGCCGTCCAACATTGCGAATCAGAAATCGTTTCAACGGACTGACGTGGCTGTTCGTATACTTCTGTCGTTTGCGGCGGACGCCATTTGTTTCCTCGTTCAATTGTTGGTCGCTCGTGTCGAGGACGACTCGCTCTGGTCTCGGAGTCTTGCTTGCCCAGCTACGGTTGCCTTTCGCCCGTTCGAAGACCACCTTATCTATGTCACGACGCATTTGATTTCATTTTAATGGAATCGGTACCGAGGGTACCTGATGCGCGATGCGCTACTGTGTCCATTTCCGCAGCGCGGGGGACCGGGTGGCAAAGCCGCACACGATCGCGATGGTCGCCATGCCGCCGGCGACGACGCTGACGATCGGTCCGAACAACGCCGCCGTCCAGCCCGATTCGACCGCACCCAACTGGTTCGAGCAACTGATGAAGATGTTCTGGACCGCCATTACGCGACCCTTTAGATAATCCGGCGTACGCGTTTGCACCAGCGACTGACGCAGCACAACGCTGACGTTGTCGAAAGCGCCGGTCAGGTATAGCATCGCGAAGGAAAGCCAAAGCGAACGCGACAATCCGAACACGATGGTCGCCGCGCCGAACGCCGCGACCGACCCGAGCAGCGCGACGCCTGCGTTTTTTATGTGCAGCCGGTGCGACAGCAACAGGGCCATCGACACTGCGCCGAGCGACGGTGCTGCTCGTAACCAGCCCAACCCACGAGCATCCGTATGAAGTATCTCCACCGCGAAGATCGGCAGCAACGCGGTCGCGCCTCCGAACAGGACCGCGAACAGGTCCAGCGAAATCGCCGGGAGAATCAACGGATGTTGGCGAACGAACCCGATCCCTTCGAGTAACGATTTCCGGTCCGGCGGGATTGCTTCGTGGCTGACCGACGCCCGAACCTTCAGCGACAAGAAACACGCAAACGTGAGGGCCGCACAGGCGAATTGCATCGCATATACTGTGCGGCTACCGGTAGCGGCGAGTACCAATCCCGCGAGAGCGGGGCCGCTTACGCTGGCGATCTCCTGCGCACTGCTCTGCCACGTGATCGCGTTGGTCAGCGCGCCTTCGCCCACAACATGTGGCAGGATCGCGGAGCGCGCCGGTCCTTGAAACGCCCGCGCTGCCGCGGTGAGGAATAGTGACGTATAGATCAACACCACCGAACGCGAACTGAAAATCAATAGCACCGACGCAGCGATCACCGCGGCTTGAGTGATCAGCATGATCCCGCGCCGGTCACGACGGTCGGCGAAATGTCCGGCCCACAGTGCGAAAAGAAGGAACGGCGCCACCTGCACGAATCCGACGTTGCCCAGCACGACCGCGGATTTCGTGGCCAGGTAAAGATCCCAACTCACGGCCACCGACATCATCTGCAAGCCGAGATTAGAGAGCGACGATCCAGCGAGCAGCAGTCGAAAATCCCGGGAACGGAAGGAAGCGTACGAGTCCAATCCCATAGCTTCGCATAGCGGAGTTGTTCGCATTCTCGATATGATGACCCTCATGTATTTCGAAGACTACGTCGTCGACGCAGTAGCCACGTCGCGCGGCCGCACCGTAACGGAAGCCGATATCGTCAATTTCGCGGGCCTTTCCGGCGATTTCGTCGAGCTGCACATGAATGAGGAGTACGCCAGGCGCGGCCCGTTCGGACGCCGCATCGCGCACGGCGCGCTGATTTTCAGCATCTCGACCGGGATGATGGTGCAGATGACGCCGGATCATGAAGCCATCGTCGCGTTTTACGGTGTCGACAAACTGCGCTTCGTCGCGCCGGTGTTCATCGGCGACACGATCCACGTTTCAAGAAAGATCGTCGAGAAACAGAAAAAGAACGCGGAGCGCGGTGTAATCGCGGCCGAAATCACGGTGCTGAAACAGGATGGAACCACGGCACTGGTATACACGTCGCGACTAATGGTGAAGACAAAGGCGTGACGGCACTCGACGGAATCACGGTTCTCGATCTGACGCGCCTGCTGCCGGGCGCGGTGGCGACGCAATGGCTCACCGATTTTGGGGCGACCGTCGTCAAGATCGAACAGCCAGGCGTCGGCGACTACGCGCGCCAGAGCTTTGTGAACGGCGACGCAAATCCGATTTTCGAGCTCACGAATCGCGGCAAAAAGAGTATTGAGCTGGATCTGAAAGACGCGCGTGGCAACGAAGCTTTCCTGAAGCTCGCCGCGGCAGCCGATGTCGTGATTGAAGGGTTTCGTCCTGATGTGATGGATCGCCTCGGGTTGGGCTACGCGACGTTGCACGCTCTCAATCCGCGGCTGATCTACGCCGCGCTGACGGGGTATGGTCCCCAAGGAAAATACGCCGCGCTCGCTGGACACGACATCAACTATCTGGCGCTCTCGGGCGTGCTGGATCTGATGGGCCCGAAAAACGCGCCTGCGCTGGCCGGCATTCAGATTGCGGATCTTGCGGGCGGATCGATGCAAGCCGTGATCGGAATTTTGCTGGCGATCGAAGCTCGCCATCGCACAGGCCGCGGGCAGCGCGTGGACATTTCGATGTTCGCCGGCTCAGCGGCGCTGATGCCGATTCCGATCGCGCAATTCATCGCTACAAGACGGCCGCCTGAGCGCGGCAACGAACTCCTGAACGGCGGCTTTGCGTGCTACCACATCTATTCAGCCGCATCGGGATCGTTCGTCTCCGTCGGCGCTCTGGAACCGAAGTTCTGGCAGAATCTGTGCCGCGAACTCGGCTGCGAAGAGCTCATCTCCGTCCAGTATGCAGACAATCAAGCGCCGCTCAAGTCGAAGCTCGCCGAAATATTCCAGAAGCGGACCGCCGAAGAATGGTTCGAACTTCTTGGAGCGAAAGACTGCTGTGTCGCTCCGGTTCGAAATTTGAAGGATGCGATTCACGATTACCCCAACGCTCCCATTCCCACGCTCAGCGAAACGCCGGGTAAATCCGCGGGCCGGGCGCCGCAGCTCGGCGAGCATAACCAGGAGCTCTTATGAACATGCTCTTCTGCCTCCGCAGGGCCAAAGACTTTTACGGCTCTAACGTCGCCTCGTATCGCGACGAAGGGCCGATGACCTGGTGCCAGTTTTACGATCGTGTGCACCGCGCCGCGGCTTTTTTACGCGATCTCGGCATCCAGAAAGGCGATCGCGTCGCGGTGTGGATGCTCAATTCGCACGAGTATCTGGAGCTGTACTACGCGACCGCGATGGCTGGAATCGTTATCGTGCCGCTCAATACGCGCTGGCATGAATCCGACGTGGCCTTCACGCTGACCGATTCCGATTCGGTCGCGCTGATCGTCGATCAGCGGTTCGCGCCAATGGTGGATAAGGTCCCGCGCCCGCGATGGGTCATCTATGCGGGCGGCGGTGGGTGTCCGGAAGGCATGGTCGAGTACCGTTATTCCGAGTCTTCGCACATCTTCGAGGAACCCGATTCCGAAGATCTGGTTGGACTCTTCTATACCAGCGGCACCACTGGCGGGCCGAAAGGAGTCATGCTCACGCATCGGAATTTGTGGGCGAATCTGGTGCATTCGCTGATGGTGAATTTTCGCAAAGCAACATGGTTGCACGCCGCGCCAATGTTCCATTTGGCCGACCTCGGCTCCATGTACGTGATCACCTGTAACGGCGGGTCGCATGCTTTCCTGCCCACCTACGATCCCGAACAATTCATGCAGATCGTGGAGCGGTACCGCGTCAGCGAAACCGTGCTGGTCCCGACCATGCTGAACATGCTGGTCAATCATCCGGACTTCGGCAAGTACGATCTTTCGAGTCTGCAGAATTTCCTGTACGGTGCCTCACCCATGCCGACGCCGCTGCTGAAATCCGCCATGGGAAAGCTGCCGTCGACGCGCTTTCGACAAGGCTATGGAATGACGGAGGCAAGTCCGCTGCTGACCGTCCTCGACTACGAGGATCACTTTGGAGATGCGGTTGCATCTGCGGGAAAACCGGTGTTCGGCACCGAAGTCCGCGTAGTGGACGAACTGGATCGCGACGTCCCCGTTGGAGAAAGTGGGGAGATTATTGCTCGCGGCGCCAACGTCATGAAGGGATATTGGAAACGTCCCGACATCACTGCCGACGTTCTGCGCGGCGGATGGCTGCACACCGGCGACGTCGGCAAGTTCGACAAAGACGGCTTTCTGTATATTCTCGATCGCAAAAAGGACATGATCAAGCCCGGCGGCGAGAACGTCTACACTCCCGAAGTCGAATCGATGATCGCCGCACATCCCGCGGTGCTGGAGGTCGCGGTGATCGGCGTCCCGGATGCGAAGTGGGGCGAAGCGATCCGAGCCGTCGTCACGCGCCGCAACGGAACGACTTTAACTGATTCGGAACTGATCGAATGGTGCCGGACGCGGATGACGCATTTCAAATGTCCGACGTCCATTGTGTTCGTCGACTCGCTCCCGAAGGGCGGAACGGGAAAAGTCCAAAAGGGCGTCCTGCGCGAAAAATACGGGGCAGGCATGCCCGCAACCAGCGCTTAGAACGATTCGTCCGCCGAAGGTCCGTACATGCCGGGCACGGGGATCCCATTCAGCCGTAAGTACACCCCCAACTGGGCCCGATGGTGCACCACGTGATTGATGAAACTGCGGATCACCTTGGGGCGCGGCTCCGTCATCGAGAACTGATCGCCGTACTTGAAGGTCCAGTTCTTCTGCATGGCTGCATCGGTCGCGCTGTCGATGGCGGCGGCTCCGTCTTTGACGGCTTTGTCGAAAATCTCCAATAGCTCCGCCGTCGACTTCGCGATGCGCGGCTGGTAAGGCGGATCGATCCGGAGCAGCTCGCTTTCGAGCGCCATCTTGATCCATCCTGGCATCTCGGCGACGTGTGTCGCGAGTTGCTCGAAAGTCATCGATTTCTCATGCGGCTTATAGGCACGATGCGCGTCGTCAATCGGCACGCGCTCCAGGAGCTTACGCGTGTTGGCCATTTCTTCCTGATAGTCGAGAGTGATGGTTTTGCAGGTTGTCATGAGATAAAGCATAGACTGCATTGCGGACAACTTCGGTCCTCGATCAATGCCACAATGAATCCATGCTGGAAACATCCGCACGGCTGCTGCGGCTGCTCTCACTGTTTCAGGGGCGAAGATACTGGTCTGGAGCCGACCTCGCCGACCGGCTGGACGTGACGCCGCGAACGCTGCGCCGCGATGTGGACAAACTGCGTTCGCTCGGCTATCCGATCCACTCAACATCAGGCGTGGAGGGCGGATATCAGCTCGGCGCCGGCTCGACCATGCCGCCGTTGCTGCTGGACGACGAGGAAGCGGTGGCGGTCACGCTGGGTCTCCGCTCCGCCGCTGCCGGAACGGTCGAAGGAATCGAAGAAGCGTCGGTTCGAGCGCTCTCGAAAATCGAGCGGATCATTCCACCGCGTCTGGCCCGGCGTGTCGCTGCGTTGCAGGCCGCGATCGTCAACACCGGCGTTGCCAGAACTCCGGTCGATGCGCAAACTCTCTCGACCATTGCGGCCGCCTGCCGCGATCACGAAGCCCTTCGGTTCCGCTATCTGAATCATGTGGGGACGGCCAGCTCACGTTCCGTGGAGCCGCACCGTTTAGTCAACACGGGCCGCCGCTGGTACCTGGTTGCGTGGGACACGGGCCGCAACGATTGGCGCACGTTTCGCGTGGATCGAATCCAGCCGCGTGTGACGACCGGATCGCGTTTCGTCCCTCGCGATCCTCCGTCGAAAGACTTGGCCGCTTATATCGCTCGCGGCATCTGGAGCGCACCGCAGTGCCGGGCGCGAGTGAAGCTGCTTGCCTCGGCTGAAGCTATCGCCGAACGGTGGCCGCCAGGTGCCGGGCTGATCGAGCCGATCGACGAGCACAGTTGCTCGTTCGAGATGGGAGCGTCGAGCTTCGAAAATCTCGCGACGTATTTGGTTTTGTTCGGCGTCGATTTCGAGGTGACGGATCCGCCAGAGTTGGTGGAGCAACTACGGAAGTTGGCCAGACGGATCAGCGGCTCGGTTCGCCATAAAGAGACGAAGGGGCATTGAAATGAAACCTAAAATGGTTGCATAATGGAACCGTGAACTTGACCCTCAAGAATCTTCCCGACGACGTGTGCGATGTCCTAAAACGGTCCGCAGCGAAACAGGGCCGGAGCTTGAACGCCGAAGCTATCCGAGTACTGTCCGAGGCCGCCGAAGACGAGCGGAGACGCGAATTCATCGCCTCCTCGCACGGGGACTTGCGAAAGTTTCGAGCGACGCTTCCAAGATTGTCGAGCAGCGTTCCGCTCATTCGTGAAGACCGCCGGCGTCGATGAACGACGCGCGGGTAGTAGTCGTTGACGCGAGCGTCGCGATCAAATGGGTTCTTTCCGAGCCCGGTGACGAACAGGCCTTATCGGTTCTGGAGGCCTACGGCGCGCGTGAAATCGAATTGATCGCGCCGCGACTCCTGATGGAGGAGGTCGCGAGTGCGCTTTCCAAGCGATGTCGTCGCAAACAATTGACCGCAAAACAGGCTCACGCGGTGTTTCATGCCTTCGAGTCGCGCCGCCCTCCGCTTGCGGACAATCCGCTGCGGCGCGCACTGGAGCTTTCGCTGGACAATCAACTCAGCTTGTGGGACAGCGTCTATCTCGCGCTGGCAATCGAGCGCCGGGCCGACCTGGTCACTGCCGACAGGCGCTTTTATCGAAACGTGAGCCGGCGTTACCCGTTCGTCTCGCTCATCGCTTGAATTCGCGGATGCCCTTGTCGATCCAGGGACGGTTTGCAAGGGACCACCTTGAAAGCACCCATGTGGCCTTCTCTAGGGTCTGCCAGGACCCATTGGCATTCCGCAAAAGCCAAATGCCTTTTTCTAGTGGTTCGCCCTCGAGGTGCGTCGGCGGCCAAAGGCGGCAGACCGGGTGAGGACATACAATCTCGATCTCAACGTTGCCTCGCGGCGTTTCGCCAAACAGGATTTCATCGACTTCGATGCTGCCACGCATATACCATGCAAAATGCCGATTCCAGAACCCTGGATAGCTTGAGTGAGGATGCAGTGTGCCGACCACTATAAGGTCGGATATGGCTACATAGGAGTGCTGCTCGACTGCGCGGGTCGAAGAAGGTATCACCAGAAGAAGCGAGATGGCTGTGATAGCCCGCCTCACGCGCCCTCCTATTCTGACTCCGGACTCCTATCTTCTGACTCCTTCGGCGGAGCCCCTGCTTCCTTGCGCGCGTGCTCGAACAGGAAATTGAGGGTCTTCTCTGTCCGGATGTGTCCTGCGATGCGGCCGATGGTGCCGTCTTTTTGCAGCTTGGCGCGCGTGACAGCGACCGCTTCACGGCTCTGTCGCGCGACGCGCTGGACCTCTTTGTCGACCTCTTCCTGGGTCGCCGCGACCGCTTCGCGATCACCGATCTTGTCGAGTAAAAGCGATGCCTTGACGTCGCGCGTGGCTTTGACTTTCTGCGACTCGCGAACTTTGTTCCAATCCAGTTTGATCGACCGCGGGTCGATGCCTTGCGCCGCTAGCGCGCGTAACTGGGTTTCGAGGTTCATTTCGATCTGCCGGTCGACGTACGCCGTGGGAACCGGAAAATCATGGGCGTCCACCAGCTTGTCGATCAGCTGATGTTTGGCGTCTTCCTGCGCGCGCTGCTCCTTTTCGCGCAGCATCTGCTGGCGAACCGCATCCTTCACTTCGTCCAGCGTTTTGTAGTCGCCCAGGTCCTTGGCGAACTCGTCGTTGGCTTCGGGCAGTTCCTTGCGGCGCACTGCCTTCACCGTGGCTTTGAAGCGCACGGTCTTGCCGGCCAGCGTTTTGCGCTCGTAATCTTCGGGATAAGTGACGTCGAACTCGCGCGATTCCTCAGGCGACACCCCACGCAAGTTTTCGGTGAACGCAGCCATGGTGGCTTCGTCGCCGATCTTGATGGTTAGCTCGTCCTGCGAGACTTTTTCGGCGACGCCCGAAAGGCTTTCGAGCGAGAGCAGCGCGTAATCGCCGTCCGCCAGCGGACGCGGCTCCTCATTCACGTACTCGGCTTTTTGTTCGCGAATTTCGTCGATGCGCTTGGTAACTTCTTCGTCGGTCACTTCGGGCTCGGTATAGTTGACCACGATCCCGCGATAATCCCCCAAGTCGAATTCGGGCGCGACTTCGAATTCTGCCTTGAACTTCAGCGGCTCGCCGGCGTGGAAATGCACGTCGGAAATGTCCGGCGTACCGACGATTTTGAGATGGTCCTTGTCCGCCGCGTCGCGAAATGCGCGGGGCACGATTTTTTCCAGTACGTCCTGGCGGATATCGCCGGCAAAGCGCGACTTGACCAGATTCACCGGCGCATGGCCCGGACGGAATCCGGGCAGCTTCACTTTTTTCTGGATTTCGGCGACGACGCGCTCGGTTTCCTTTTCAATTTCCGTCACAGGGACGGTGATTTCCAAGGAGTGCTTACACCCTTCGACTAGAGCCATTTTTTCGAGTGGCCAGGCGCCTGTGGTTCAGGGTCGCTATTTTGACTCCTGACGACTGACTCCTGGCTCCTTGTTTGTTAGGTTCCTTCGGACCAGCCGGCCAGATACTCTTCCTGCTCCGGCGACAATCTGTCGATTGCGACGCCCATGGCATCCAGCTTCATCTTAGCCACTTGCTTGTCGAGATCTTCCGGCACTGAGTAGACCTTTTTTTCGAGGCTGGCATGATTCTTCACCATATACTCGGCTGAAAGCGCCTGGTTGGCGAAACTCATATCCATCACCGAAGCTGGATGTCCTTCAGCGGCGGCCAGATTGATCAAGCGGCCTTCGCCGAGCACGTAAATCTTGCGGCCGTCGCGCATCGCGAATTCTTCCACAAAGGGCCGGGCTTCGCGGCGGCTCGACGCCATCGAAGCGAGCGCTTCCAAATCGATCTCGACGTTGAAATGTCCGCTGTTGGAAAGAATGGCTCCGCCCTTCAGACGTCCGAAATGTTCGCGCGCGATGACGTTCTTGTTGCCGGTCACCGTGCAGAACACATCGCCGATCGCGGCCGCTTCGTGCATCGGCATGACGCGGAAACCGTCCATCAGCGCTTCGATCGCCTTGGTTGGATCGATTTCGGTCACGATCACATTCGCGCCCAGCCCGCGCGCGCGCATTGCCAGGCCGCGCCCGCACCAGCCGTAGCCGGCGACCACGAAATTCAGACCGGCGAGCAATACATTCGTCGCGCGGATGATGCCGTCGATGGTGCTTTGACCAGTTCCGTACCGGTTATCAAAGAGATGCTTGGTCAGCGCGTCGTTGACGGCGATGATCGGATACGCGAGCACGCCTTCCTTAGCCATCGCGCGCAGGCGGATGACGCCGGTAGTGGTTTCTTCGGTTCCGCCCACCACGTTCTTCAGCAGATCCTTGCGTTTCGTGTGGAGCAGCGTCACCACGTCGGCTCCGTCATCCATGGTGATGTGCGGAGCAGTGTCGAGCGCGGCGTTGATGTGCTGGTAGTAGACTTCGTTCGATTCGCCCTTGATGGAGAACGTGGGGATGCCGTATTCCTTGACCAGCGCGGCAGCCGTCTCATCCTGCGTCGACAACGGATTCGACGCGCACAGCGCGATACTCGCACCGCCGTCGCGCAGCGTAATCATCAGGTTCGCGGTTTCCGTAGTGACGTGCAGACAGGCTGCCACGCGCATTCCGGCCAACGGCTGGGATTTGATGAACTGCTTGCGGATCGCCGCCAGCACCGGCATTGACTGCGCGGCCCATTCGATTCTCCGTTTGCCGCTTTCGGCCAGCGACAGATCTTTCACATCACTAGGTACAGTTGCGGTTGGACTCATAGATTATTTCTTTCCCCCGATCTTGAAAATGGTTAGCTGCGGGCGGCGGCCACCGGCTGCGCGGCTTCCTTCAATGCCGCGGCCTTGTCGGTCGCTTCCCAGGTGAATGAATCTTCGGTCCGGCCGAAGTGGCCGAACGAAGCGGTTTTGCGGTACACCGGACGGCGCAGCTTCAGATGCTCGATCATGCCTTTCGGCGTGAGCTTGAAATTTGCGCGGACCAATTCCACTAGCCGCTCCTCTTCCACGGTCCCAGTGCCGAAGGTGTTTACCATCACCGAAACCGGCTCCGCCACGCCGATAGCGTAGGCGAGCTGCACTTCGCATCGCTTGGCAAGACCCGCGGCCACAATATTCTTGGCGATATACCGCGCCATGTAGCAGGCGGAACGGTCCACCTTCGTGGGATCCTTGCCCGAGAACGCCCCGCCGCCATGCCGGCCCATACCGCCGTACGTGTCGACGATAATCTTGCGCCCGGTCAGACCCGTATCGCCATGCGGCCCGCCGATCACGAACCTGCCGGTGGGGTTGATGTGATACTTGGTGGCCGCATCGATCATGTTGGCCGGAAGTACCGGATCGATGATGTGCTTTTTGACTTCGGCGCGCAGGGTTTCTGTGGAAACTTCGTCATCGTGCTGGGTGGAAATCACCACCGCGTCGATGCGGGCGGGCCGGCCATCGATATATTCAATGCTGATCTGGCTCTTGCCATCCGGCCTGAGAAATTTGAGCTTACCCGAGCGCCGCGCCTCACTCAACTGGCGGCACAGCTTGTGCGCCAGCATGATCGGCATCGGCATCAATTCCGGGGTTTCATCGCACGCGAATCCGAACATCAACCCCTGGTCGCCCGCGCCGCCGGTGTCGACGCCCATGGCGATGTCGGCTGACTGTGACTGGATCGTGTTCAGCACGCCGCAAGTCTTGGAATCGAAACCCATTTCGGCATCGGTGTAACCAATGTCATGAATCACCGAGCGCACCAGTTTCTGTACGTCGATATACATCTTGGTGGTGATCTCTCCGGAGACCACGCAGATTCCGGTGGTTACCAGGACCTCGCAGGCGACGCGCCCGGTGGGATCCTCCGTGAGCACCGCGTCGAGAACCGCGTCCGAAATCTGGTCTGCCATCTTATCCGGGTGGCCTTCGGTCACCGATTCGGACGTGAAAATATGTCGCATTCGATCTGCCACTTGCGATGTTCCTCCAGGGGGATCTACTCTAGTCTACCGAGCGGGAAACCAAAAACTCCAGTGTAACACGGGCTATACTTGAGTGTATGGAGTGCGTCGAGCAGCGCAACGGCGGATACTACGTCGCGGGGACGCGGGTTTCGCTCGATTCGGTGGTCTACGCCTACCTGCGAGGGGAGTCGCCGGAAGGCATCGTGTATTCGTTTCCAGCTCTAAACCTCGAACAGGTCAACGGCGGCATCGACTACTATCTGACACACCGCGAAGAGATTGATGCCTATCTCGAGCAGGGTAGGATCGAGTTCGAGCGCCTACGCCGCGAACAACGCGAAAAGGACCCTGCATTTTACGCGAAGATGGACGCCGCGAGGCGCGAAATGCTCAGCCGCCGCCGCTAAGGGGCACGAAGCGCCTGACATTGATCCACTCTTCCGCGGCCGAACACGCCCAAATCATCAGCAGTTCCTCAACGGCCTCCCCGATTCCAAGATCTTGAGAGACGACGATCAAGCCGGGACTCCTCTTGTCGGCAATGAACCAATCGAAGTGCGCGGGGATCGTTTGCCGGTCATGGCTCACTAGAATCCGCCCTGCCCGGGCCGCCATCAGCAGGATCGCCGGATCCGGCAAGCGATATGTGTTGAGGCTACGCGCCTCTAGAAAATCGATGGATGGCTCCCGTCGCGGAAGTCCATCTACGATCCGGCAGTTGAAGTCCGAGTCGCCCTGGAATGTAGGCCGAGTTCCCACTCGCTTCAGTTTAGCGTCGGAAATAAGTATCTCCACGCGTTCCACTCGGCACGAGCTGCCAAATCTCTGAATGTAACCAAAGATTCGAGCGAACGGTATCGCGAATAGATCGTATAACTAAACATGCACGACCTCCGCTACGCCCTCCGCCTGATCCGCCAGAATTGGGCATTCTCCCTGACGGTGATTGTCATTCTAGCGCTGTGCATTGGCGCCAATACAGCGGTCCTATCGGTGGTGAACGCCGCCATGGTCCGCCCGCTCGATTATCCCGATCCCGGCCGCCTCGCCAGCGTCGTGTCCTATGGGAAGGACTACGTCACCGCGAAGGACTACGACAGTTCCCATGACGGCCGAACCTGGGAACTGATCAAGGAGCGTGTCCCTTCGATTGACGCTGCGGTATACGGAGGTGGATTCGGCGGCGGCGTGAATATGGGGGTCAACGGAAATGGCATCTTCGTCAAACAGCAGCGCGTCTCAGCGGGATTTTTCCACGTGCTCGGCATTGCACCGGAGATCGGCCGTGAATTCAATGACCTGGAGGATCGTCGCGGCGGACCTTCCGTGGTCCTGTTGAGCCATACGCTATGGCAGAAGTACTTCCAGGCCGACCCCTCCATCGTCGGCCGCGGCATTCTCCTGCGAGGCGAGCCCTACACCGTCATCGGCGTGATTCCGGCCGGCGTCCATTTCGCTGGCCCCGCCGCCGATGTGTGGACGCCGGTCAGGCCGTCCAAAACCGGCGAAGGCAGCGGATCGAACTACGGAATCGTCGCTAGATTGAAGCCCGGAGTCAATTGGACGCAGGCCTCGGCGGAATTGAATGCGCTGGTGCCGGAACTGAAGAAGCAAGGTTCGTATTCGAAAGATGCCACGGTGCATCTGGGCGTGATCAGCCTGCAGGAAGGCATCACCGGCGATCTGCGCCAGCCGCTCAAAATGCTGTGGGCGGCGGTCGCCGCAGTGTTCATCCTGGGATGCGTCAACATTGGAGGCATGCTGCTCGCGCGAGCCTCGGGGCGCGTCGGCGAAATCGCGACTCGGCTCGCACTCGGCGCTCCCATTGGACGAATCGTGCGCCAGTTGCTGGTCGAAAGCACCACGCTCGGTTTGATCGGCGGTGTGGCCGGAGTCGCCGTCGGCTATGCATCGCTACAGGGGCTGAAGCTTCTGGGCGCGAACGCGTACTCGTTCCTCGATACGGTAACCCTGGACTGGCGTGTGCTCCTCGCGACGCTCGCGCTCACCATCGTCGCCGGCATCGGATTCGGACTGGTCCCCGCGTGGCAAGCCGCGCACGTCGATCTGCGTTCCGCCCAAACCGGGACGCGAACCGTCGCCGGCCGGAAGCGCTTCATCTCCCTGGGTAGCCTGGTCGGTGGACAAGTCGCCCTCGCGGTCCCACTGCTGATCGGGGCGGGACTATTGCTGCGTACATTCCTGTATCTGTGGAACCTCAATTCCGGCTTCGATCCGAATCACGTCTTGACCGCGCGGTTTTCTCTTCAGGACGCGCGCTATGCTACGTCGGCAAAGATGAACCGGCTGTTTGATCAGGTGATCGATCGCATGCACCAGATTCCCGGCATCGAGTCCGCAGCCGCCAGCCTCAGTCTTCCTTATGAGCGCGGATTGAACAACGGAATCCGGCTACCCGGACAAACGCAGTCTCAGATCACCGATTTTACCTACGTCACGCCCGAATTTTTCCCGGCGCTGCGAATTCCGCTGCGCCAAGGCCGCCTCTTCACTCCGTCCGACGGCCCTTCATCGGAACGTGTCGCGATCGTCAACCAGGCGTTCGTCAGCCGGTATTTCAAAAACGGCGATGCTCTGGGACAACCTCTGCGTTCCGGCAAAGACCAGTTGGTCATCGTCGGGATCGTCGGCAATGTACTGGAGAAGCGAGCTGGCTGGGGCGACTATGGACCAGTCGCCGAAGTGGCGACGATGTATATCCCCGCGGCTCAGGCCTCCGACGATTTTCTGTTCGTCCACGTCTGGTTTTCTCCTAACTGGATCATCCGCAGTTCCCTGCCCGAGTTTCAGGTCAAGGCCGCGGTCGAAAACGCCACCCGATCCATCGATCCGCTGCTTCCGATGGCCGAATTCCGCTCCATCAACGACATCAAATCGGAATCGCTCAGCGAGCAGCGTTTCATCGCCGCGCTGGTCGACGCCTTGGGCGCTCTGGCGATTCTGTTGACCACACTAGGAATCTACGGGCTGATCGCGAACCTGGTTGCCGAGCGCACCAAGGAGCTGGGCATCCGTCTCGCGCTCGGCTCCTCGACCAATCAAGCCGTGTGGACCGCCCTGCGGCCCGGCCTGTCTTGGGTGTTCGGCGGAATTGTGGTTGGCGCCGCAGCATCGTTCGCCCTGGAGCGATTCCTGAAAAGCTTCCTGTGGGGCGTCCAGTCCAGCGATCCGATGACGTTGATGGGAGTCGCCTCCGGATTGCTCGCGGCAACCGCCATCGCCAGCCTGATTCCTTCGGGAAAAATCGTACGCCTCAATCCCGCCGACACGCTGCGTAGCGAGTAAGCTGGAGGAAGGGGTTGCTGTCCCTTGTTTCCGTACGATTATTTCCGTACTACTATTGGCTGACGTAAACCGAGAACGGCGTACTGAATGACGCGCCGATCCGGAGCTCGAATGACTGCGCATTCTGCGCACCCGAGATCGTGTATTGCGGAATCTGAAAATTGATCTGCGTGATTCCGTTGACCAATCCCGGAGCCGCGCCGGCATAGCTCACGTTGATCTGCGTGCCCCGAGTGTCTGTGATCGTACAGGCGCAGTACGCCTGCGCGGCCGTCGCGACCTGTCCATCGATCGTCGAAAACGCACCCGCCCCGTTTGCCCAAAAAGTTACGAAACTGCCAACCTTCGCCGGATTCGACGCTGAATTGAGCGTCCCATCCTGATTCGCCGCGGCGGGGAAAATTTCCGGCGGCTCGGTGTCGACCACCGTGCGAAACGAAGGCACCGCGGTCCCACCGACGGTGAGGTTCAGATTGACGACGCTACCGCTAAGCAGCTCCACCGGCGCGACCGCGTTGATCTGCGTCGAAGACGCGTAAAGCAGTGGCGCCGCGACGCCATCGATCATCACTTGCACGCCACCGAGCGCCGTTTGAACCAGTCCTTGCGAATTGACCTGCCCGCTAACGCCGCTCGCCGGACCCAGATTGGCCCCGTAGATCGAAATCATCTCGCCTGCGGCAACACGGCCTGTAAGCAACCCACCCGCTGCATTGGTCAGGCCGAAAACCTGCGGCGCCGTGGATTGAAACGGAAACGCGGCCGGCGAGAAGCTGGAAGCCAAACCGTTCGCGCCTGCCGTGTGCAGCGTGCCACCATTGTCGAACGCGAGCGCCGCGAAAACTGTCGAGCTTGGGAACCGCTCGCCGAAGGTCAGACCGGAACCGGAGGGGTTGAACTCGCCTATGAATTCGATTCCGTTCGGCCAGCCAGTCGAGATCGGAAAATCCGGTGACATCGTGCCGCCGGAAACCCAGACGTTTCCGCTCGGATCGAGTCCGATTTTGTACACCAAATCGTTCTTAGTGCCCCCAAGGTAGGTCGCCCAGGCGAACGCAGTCCCCGCCGGATTGATCTTCGCGACGAATCCTGAAAAGGGCGGAGCCTGAAACGCGTTCGCGCCCGCGCCGCCCGGCAGCGTGGTTTGAAA